>Ga0153983_1000066_pt1 | contig 23584 bp, 20 predicted proteins | sample TSGA067MetaG_FD_104693 | JGI IMG/M metagenome (GOLD analysis project Ga0153983, IMG submission 104693) | Attine ant fungus gardens microbial communities from Georgia, USA - TSGA067 MetaG | ecosystem: Host-associated > Fungi > Mycelium > Unclassified | place: USA: Georgia, Alexander Wildlife... | reverse complement strand
GGGCGTTAATTTATCTTTTTGAGGCAAAATCAATCCATTTCCTATAAAAATGGGGGCGTTCTTAATTTAAAATATTTTTTTATGCCTTATTATTAGCGGTTTCTAGGACAAACGAAATTATTCCCATCAAAGGTGGTCTGTGAATCCTCACAGGCTGCTTTTTTCATATCTGGGAAAAACAGCGTTTTCGCCCATGAAACCAAATTAGGAGACATACGGGATAGCCTATCAAAATTTGAGATGATAGCCATGCACCCCACAACCGAATACCGCAGCCGGACAGGATACCGGGAGCATTCACCTTACCAAGTCTGCCGCCCGGAGGGGCAGCGCGAGGGGACGCGACCGAGCCAACGCGCCCAATGGTCACACAAGGCCGGACGCAGGAACGATGCCGGGATGAAAGCGGAAAATACCCAACTATCACGCCGGTCACTCCGGGGCAGGCGCAGCTAATTCAGAAAGGATGACACTATGAACACAAAAGAACCCAAGACCCTGACTACCCTCGACGGCAACACCCTCATGGCGCGGCAGTTTGAACCGCTGCGCTTCTCCGTCGAGAAAATCCTGCCTCACGGTCTGTTCATTCTCGCGGGCAGCCTAGAGGTTTTTATAATAATGGCTCTCATCTATAAAAAGTCTGTCAACACCAAGTTCCTCAAAGTCGATAACGGAATCCTTACGTTTGGTATCGTTGAGCTTGTCGAGCTTTGCCTTGATTGCCTTTCGGGTTTTCATGAGCTGCTTCACCGTAAACTGCTCGCCACTCGAAGCCTTAATATCATCAATACCATTTTCAATATCATCAAGCTGCTGCTCTAAGAGCTGATACTGCCGTTCGATGCTCATGGGGATTTTTTCAAACTGGCTATGCCCGATGATGACTGCATCGTACTCGCCTGTGGCAATCCTGCCGCAAAACTTCTTACGGTTTGCGGTTTCAAAATCCTGTTTCCTTGCCACTAAGATGTTGGCAGAGGGGTAGAGCCGCAAATACTCGGTTGCCCATTGCCCCACAAGATGGTTTGGCACGACAAACATGGACTTCTGGCATAGTCCGAGCCGCTTGCTTTCCTGTGCGGCGGCTACCATTTCAAAAGTTTTTCCTGCCCCAACCTTGTGGGCAAGGAGCGTATTGCCGCCGTAAAGGATATGGGCAATGGCATTGACTTGGTGCGGTCTTAATATGATTTCTGGACTGATGCCGTCAAACGTGATATGGCTTCCGTCATACTCACGGGGTCGGATGCTGTTAAAGGTATCGTTATAGGAACGTACCAGACGGTTTCTCCGCTCTGGGTCTTTCCATATCCAGTCTGCAAAAGCCTGTTTGATTATCTCTTGCTTTGCCTGTGCCTTGGTCGTTTCATCACGGTTAAATACCGCTTTTTTGTTGCCGTGTTCATCCAGAACATAGTCAAAGATACGGGTATCCCGTAAGTTCAGGGTGTCTTCAATTATTTTGTAGGCGGATGTCCGTTTTGTTCCATAGGTGCTGTTGACTTTAATGTTATTAAAATCAGCGTTCTTGTTCTCAATAAACCAGTCGCCGCCCATCGGGGTGTAGCGTACCTTTATTCTTCCTGCAGCATATTGTGACGGGGATAAAAGCTCCATGACAAACTGCTGAATATCCTCCTGTGGTATCCAAGTCGCACCTAAACGGACGGAGATTTCACCTGCTGACAGGTCTTTTGGTATGACCTTTTCCAGAGCTTCCCTATTGATTTCAAACTCTGGATAATGCCTTGCCGCTTCCCGTGCAATCAGGAGCTTGGCTCTGACATCACCAGAAAGGTATTCGCCTGCGGTCACATAGTTGGCAGGGTCAGTGTTCGGAACTTTGAAGATAACTCCCTGTAAATCCTTAGTTCTTCTTGGGACTTACCCGCAAGCTGTTCCATATAGGGCAGGTCTACACAGGCTTTTTCAGCAATAGATACCGCCAGTGCTTCACTTGCCGTTTCCACGGAAGTAACCACGGTATGGGGTTTAATCGTCCGCTTGCTGAACATATCTGCCTTGCGTTTGAAATTCCCCTCATCGTCAAGCACCTCCAACGAACATAAAAGGAAGTAGCTCTCGTCTGCCGCAAAAGCAAGGTAATTCCCCCTGCTGTTAATCAGACCGTATTTTTCTGCATAGGCATCATACAGTCGGTTTAAGTTTTCCTGCTCGGTGCGTATCATTTCGTCTGGATAGTCCTCGGTCTGGTACGCTATGATCTGCCGTACACAATCACGGATTTCCACAAGTCCCTTGATGCGGTTTTCTGCGGTCAGGGATGCGGCGGCAGGGGTCATTTTATCATTTTCACGGAAGTAGACTCTACCATTTACAAGGGCAAAGGAATAATTCTTAACATTCGGGTCGGCAGGGATGGAGTTTTCCTGCTCGTCTGAAATCTCATCAATGTCATACTCTGGGATTTCTCCATTAATATTTTTTACCGCTTCGAAAAGTAGTTCTGAAAGGTTCCCGCTCTCATAAGGTTTACAAGTTGAGTCAAAACCAAACCTTGTACTTTCCATCTCCATATTGCCAAGTATCATCTCTGGATGCTCTGCAAAGTAGCTGTTCATGGTGATGCCGTCTCCGTCTTTATCAAGATGCACCCAGTCAGGCTCGATATCCATCACCCGGTCACGCTTTTGCAGGAAAATAATATCGGAGGTTACTTCCGTTCCTGCGTTTGCCTTAAACGTATTGTTTGGCAGCCTGATTGCTCCCAAAAGCTCGGCTCTCTGGGCGATATACCGCCTCACCGCAGGGTTTTCCTTATCCATTGTCCCCTTAGAAGCGATAAAGGCGACAACGCCGCCGGCACGGACTTTATCAAGAGCTTTGGCAAAAAAATAGTCGTGTATGAGAAACTTCTGCTTATCATACCGACTGTCGCTGACCTTGAAGTCACCAAATGGCACATTGCCCATGACCACATCAAAATGGTCGTCTGGCAGCTTCGTGTCCTCAAATCCCTGTATTGCAATATTCGCCTTTTGATATAATTGCTTCGCTATCCTGCCCGTAAGAGAGTCAATTTCCACACCATGCAGCTTTGATTTGCCCATGATTTCAGGAAGCAGACCAAAGAAATTACCTGTGCCGCATGACGGTTCTAGGATGTTGCCCTCATGGAATCCCATATTGTCAAGTGCTTCATACATGGCTTTGATAACAATGGGCGGTGTATAAAAGGCGGTAAGGGTGGACTCCATTGCCGCATGGTATTCCTCTGGGGAAAGGGTGTTACGAAGCATTGTAAATTCATCTGACCAAGCGGTATTTCTTTCATCAAATGCCGCTGAAAGACCGCCCCAACCAACATATTTTACAAGCATCTCCTGTTCTTCTGATGTCGCAAGGCGGTTTTCACTCTCAAGGTCATGCAGGAGCCTGATTGCTGCTATATTATTTCGAGCCTGCCGTTTCCGTCCATCAACTCCTAGATTGTCGTCTGTGATGCGGTAATTATGGCGATTGGCAGGAGCAGGGGGGATTGCTGTTGTTTCTTTTTCGGGCGGTAATTGTTCTTGTTCCTGTGCTTTCAGCCATTCAAGGACAAGGGGCAGTTTTTCCACACGACTGACGGGGAATCCCACGTTATTCTGAAAAGTAATATCTCGCAGGGATACATCATTACTGATTTTCCCGATGCTTTCAATCACATACCTGCGGTTATCCACCGTGATTTCCCTGCCGATAAGGTCTGTATTATTCTCTGGTGCAGTCGGCTCGGATAGTGCAGGCTCTAAACCCTGCCTTGCCCGTTCTACATAAAGCCATTCCTCGGCTTCTTTTTCAGCAACGGACTTTTTCAGTTCATCAAGCCCTGTCATAGCTTCTTCTTCGGTAGCATAAGTCAGGATTTTACCGTCCGCATCTGCGTAATACTCATCACGGATATTATCCCAGATGGCATAAGCATCTTCGGGGTCTGGGAACGCATCGGAGGTCATTGTTACCTCAAACCGTTCTTCAGGTGGCTCGGTTTCCTGTTCGGCGGCTACCTGTTTCGCATAGGCAATCATTTCATCCACACGGCTGTCAGGCTCATCGGCTGTCTTTTCTTCCTCTGGAAGCGTAAACCATTCACTCTCGGTAGCCATTATCTCGCCAAAGAGCCTGCCATCATCTGGGGTAAGCTCGGTGTGCTGCTCTAAGAATGGGATAAACTCATCTCTGCCACGGAGCAGACTTTCTCGGTCATCTTTGTATAGCTGTTCGCCCTGTGGGGAAAGGGCATAATTGTAGAAATTCTTGATATGGGCAATCAAGTCACCCTCACCATCGCCAATATCAAACCGCCCGTCATAGTTATATTCCTCGCCACCCACGGTGGCTATGATTTTGAAATCGGTCTTGTGATACCAACCAATATTCTCATTGTCCTCACGCTCACGGTACTGCTTTTCGTCCAAGACACCAAGCAGATGATTACCCAGAGCAAAAGATACATTCGTGTAGCGGTCTTTGAACTCTCCGTCCTCGCCCTTGCTGTAAAAGGCAGGGTGCTCGGAAAATCCGATAGAAAACTGCAAGTCATCTGGTTTCTTTTCAGGCGGTGTTTCTGTCTGTACCGCTTCGGTAACAACTACTTTCAAATGTTCATTGGCAGGGTTTTCACGGAGCTTTTCTTCAAAATCAGCCCTGCTGTATTTCTGTGTAAAAAGCGGAAATTCCGCATTTTGCAGGGAAACGCTGTTCTCGGAAACGGTCAGTACCTCATATTTATCCGCCCCGATATATACGGTATCGCCCTCTTGGTAAAGGTAATGAAGCGGGTGCAGCTCTTTCAGTTCCTGCCGAACCGCCATGAATTGCGGCGGCTGTAAACACTGCTTGTCTGCCCCTGCACCAAAGCTAAAAAGTCAATCAGCTTCTGCGTGGTGGCAGGGTCTTTTAAGTGCTGTTCCATCTGTTCTGCGGTTACATCTGCAAGCTCTGTAAGTTCCACATTTTCAAGCAGGTTTTTCTCATATCCGTCCAAGTCACGGATAAAATCTGACAGGCGTATAGAGAGAGTATCTCGTTTATCGGCAGGGGCAAGGTCACGGTGGGAGTCAATAAATCTTTGCCTTGCGATTTTTCTATGGATATCAATTTCATATTGGGGGGCGGATTCCTTTTCCAAATAATCAGAATAATGTTCTTTTTCCTTTGGGTTAAAATAGCGGTCATTCTGAATAAGCTCACGCAGCCGTTTTTCCACCTGTGACCATTTCAATACAAGGTCGTGGTTGGTATCAATGCTGTTCCTGTCAATGGAAATCCCTTTGGCATCGTGCCATGCGTGACCATGACTGCCGTCTGGGAAGATGTGCGTTCCGCTGCCTGTACCATATTCTTTTTTTAGGAACGCAATATTTTCCTTACTGCCCTCATGTTTCCCAAATTGGCGGTAAATGCGGTACTTCCCATCTACAACACCGCTTCCTGTTTGTAGGACAGAGTCAATATCTTCCTTAGAAATGGCAAAAGCAGAGGTTTTTTCTTCCTCTGCTTCCACCATCCTTTCAATCTGCTCATCTACCGATGGGAGATTGACCGTAACCTCATTTTCATTCGCAATACTTACTGGTAAATCAGTTCGTTCAGTATCACTTCCTCCGCTTGACTGCGGATGTTGTTCATCAATCCGACCCACTGCATGGGTGCTTTCTCCTTGAGTTCCTCCGTCACGCCCTGTTCCCGTGCTAATTGTCTGGTCATCTGTTCCAACCTCCTGAGTGCCGTCTGCTCCACTTCGTAGAGGTGGACGTTCAGCCTGCCTGATGTCAGCAGGTTCAGGTAAGTTACCCGTTTGTTCTGTTCCAGATAATCCCTGTGCATCAAGGCGTACCTGCCAAGCTGAATTTCTGGCTCTGGCGGTAATGTCAGGTCGGGTATAAGGTAATCCCCCTGTTTGGTGTAAGTGATTTCGCTCATTATCTTCGCTCCTTTCGGGTTGTTTCCTGCCTTTATCATATCTATTTGCAACATTGCCTGCAACGGTACGATGATTCGCTTTAGCGGCGATTTGCACATTTCGGATGGTAAGGGAGATTTCGCCCAATGCCATTTCCGCTATATCACTTGTTGCTATGCCAATGGCATTCAAGGTATTCGGGGTATTGAAATTGGTAATATCCCTGAAATCATCGGTATCAAAATAGTCGCCCGTATCCAGACCGCAGCGTGTCATCAGCATAAAAGCAACACTGTTTGTTGCCAGACGCTTATAGATGACTTCTACATTAAAATCGTCCAGTTCCTCTAAAAAACTGTCCTGTGTGTTGTCGTTTAGCTGAGAAAGGTAGTCAGGGAGATTATCCTCCACCGCATTGTGGGCAATTTCCATTAAGGCAAGACCTAAATCATTGCCGTTTGCAATATCACCAAATCTGTCGCTTAAATTTTTAATGACCGCCTGCTCATACTGTTCCTTCATCTGCCAGATAGGGACAGGACGACTGTTATAATATCCCTCATGGGTGTCAGAGATGTCAAAGTAATACTTGAGCGTGTTCCTGCGACCTTTCGTATCAAACACGGCAATGCCCTTGCTGTCCTTGTTGACCCAACGCTTGAATTTTGTGTTCCACTTTTCAAGCTCCAGAACGGCGGTAGCGTTCGGTCGTTGGGCAAAAATCAAAAGCTGTTCATCAAATCTGCATTTATAGTTTCGGCAGGCAGAGGATAAAAAGCTCTGCCAACTCTGCGGATTCCTTGTAACATCAGCACCTGTACGCTGATACAGGTCTGTAATAAGCTGATATTTGCTTGCAGCCATATCCGCACACCTCCTTTATGGTTTTATGGGTTTGTTCCTGCCTGCTTGGTGGGAAGAACTCAAGGCTCGCCGCCACCAAGAAAGGTAATGACCTTATTTGTCTTGATGCTTTTTTGCAGGTCATTGATTACCGCCATGTCCGCTATCGTGATACCCTGTATCCCTAAAATATCGTCCATAGTCATAGCGATTATCTCTTTTTCAGTAGTAAATCCTGTTTCAAATATCTTGTTAAGCACTCGGATTGTTTTTTGATTTACAGCCATTTCCCAAATCCTCCTTATCGCTCATAATCTTTCTTTTTCGGTGCTTTCGTGGGTTGCTGCTCTGTCTGCTTCGGATCATAAGAAGCACCGTTTTTCTCCATACGCTCGGCAAACTCACAGATATGGTAAAGGTCATTTCCAATTTCCGTATGGCATTCGTCAATAAATCTGCAAGGACGTTCCAGCTTTTCGCCCCAAGCAGTCGTGACAACGATTTTCCCTCCGTCTGGGATACGGAAAAGCTCCTTGTAGTTCGGGTCGATGAAGCGGATACCACTCTCTGCCTTTTCCATATGCTTATCAAGCCATTTGGAGACATAGCAGAAGCAGTAGAAATTGTAATTATAATCGTCTCTTACCGGATTACAGCGTATCAGATAGGCATGTTTTCCGGTGTCCACACGAAAGCCAAATTCGGTATGGAAGATTCCCTTAAAACCGCTTTCAGGGAAACGACTCGTATATTCACTCATAGCATTACGATTTTGTAATAGCCCGTATTCATCGGAACACAGGGAATTAATAACCATATCAAACCCTGTCTTGAATTCGTCTGTTTTCAGCATCTGGTTATGGTCTTTCCATGTGGTATGATGATAGCCGCCAGAATCAAAATCACCACGAAGATACCCAATACTGCCGCATTGCCCTCTGAGTTGTTGGCTTTGGATATAAGAATATTTTTGTTCTGTCTGTATCATAGGTCGTATTTCCATGTCAGCGTTTCTCCTTGCTGCGGCTTTTTTTCGCCTTTTCCTGCTGTAATTTCGCAAGGCTTTCCTTTGCCCAGTCAGGCATACAGTCTGGTCGGATTTCTCCAAGCACGTCAAAGCGTTCCCAACGGGAGCGTTCACCGCTTGACAATACCGTTCCAAACACACCTTGTCCGATACCACGACCAGAAGCACCATTGCCGCCGTCAACCAAAACAAGTTGATGGGCAGAATGTTGATATTCATATCGGTTCGGTTCGGCATCAATAACTACAACTTTGCCCATAATGCTTTTACCTTTATTATCTGGAATGCAATGCTCGGCTGTAAATGGTATCCTGCTAAAGCTGAATTTCGACAGTTCCTTCTTTGTCTGTTCAATCTGATTTTTCACCCGGTCAGTGAATATCTCCATCGCTTCCAGATAATCGTCCGTACCAACGGCTTCTATTGCCCACGGTGCAGAAAGTGGATTGTCATAGGAGCCGTAACAAACCATATAAGGATAATCCTTTGATTTATCCACACCAAACAGTACTTCTTTGTCACCGATAAAAACGCTTTGTTCAATAACATAGGTGTCCATCTTTCGTTTCTCATTATCCATCGACTTTTCCCTCACTTTCCTTGTTCCTTTTCTCTTTCTGCTTGTCCATAATTTTCTGGATACAGACATCACAGAAAATTTTTTGACTGTCCTTATATCGGGGATAAGGGCAGGTCAAACAATCATATTTTTTATCGCTCACGGTCATTACGGCTTTTGGGTGGCATCTGGCGGGTATCACGCAGATAGCGAACCTCATCCTCGCAGCGGTTGCGAAGCTCAAACCTTGCGGCTTCTAACGAGCCACGATACCGCCCCCAATAATAATCGTCGCCATTCCTGCACACCCAACACACATAAGGGTCAGGAGCTTTAGGGTTATGCCCGACAACAAATTCCGTATTCCCGATAGTACGGCTCTCTATAATCTCATAGCCCTCATTGGAGCGTTTTTCTTCGTTCATAAGCACCTCGCTATTCTTTGGCATACTTCCGATAAGTCTTTTCCTGTGCAGTACGCAGTTTCCGTATCTGCCTGCTGCCTGCAAGCTCCGGATATTTTGCCTGTAATTTCTGTCTTGTCCTCCGGACACTCTCAAAGCAGGGAATACCAAGTGACCTGTACTGCTCCATAACCGTTTCAAAGGGCATATTCCCAATATGAATACCTTTTTCGGACAAAGTATAATCACATACATATAGATAAAGCTTCATATCGTCATTCCGTGCTGCCATATTTTTAGTCAGAACAACCCTTACCTTTTCCTCAATGGTTTTAAGATTTTTCATTGTACACTCTCCTTTAAATTCAAGAAAGGGCAGCATTTTCAGCCGCCCCATCGGGTTACTTTTTCTTTTTGTTACGGATATTCAGCCAAGCTATCGCTCCTATAATGAAGCCGACAAGCACAATAGTGACGATTGTTTTTGCTTCCATTATTGGATATCCTCCTTTTTCTTCTTTTTAAAGCCTACAAATCCAAGAATGCCCGCACCAACTACTGATATGGCAGCAAGGCTAATCCACAGGGCAAGGTTAAAATCATCACCTGTTTTCGGTGTTTCCCTCAATTCGTTGTGCATCTGCACGGTAGTGGTAGCATCCACCAAGACAGTAGCTTCCTTATCAGCAGGCAGGATATAGCCTGTGGAAACGCTGTCATTTACCTCACTTACGGTATAGTCACCGATACGCAGATTTTCAATGAGGATTTCACCTTTTTTATCAGTCTTAAAAGTCTGGTCATAGCCGTTTGCACCTGTGACACGGAAAGAAAATCCTTCCACCTTGCCGTCAGAGGAAGTCTTGACGATTTTCAGAGAGCCGACCTGTGCCGCATTGACAAAGCCGACACCTGCTTCATTTTCAATGATATAAGTCTTGCCGTTTTCTTCAATAAATACGGAGTAGATATTCTCGTCAAGCACGAAGCCTGTTGGAGCTGTTTTCTCACGGATAAAATATAGTCCGTATCTGAGGTCAGGCATTTGGTAAATACCACCGTCAAGCTCGTCAAGTTCTCCAATCAACTCGTCTTTATCATCAAATTTACCGTTTCCGTCGGTATCGGCAAACACCTCAAAGACCGCACCAGAGAGCTTGTTGTCGGGATAGTCCTTATCCACCTTAGTCAGTTCAATATTGCCTGTGATGAAGTAGTTGACAATTCCGATTTCAACAACCTCATCCCCTTCGCTGATTGTAACTGTAATTTCTTCTTCGGACAGTACAAAACCTGTCGGACTTTCAATCTCACGAACTACCCATGTGCCATAAGGAACACCCTCAAAAGTAAAACTGCCGTCATCTGCTGATACGGTTGTTGCTATTGCGGTTTCCTCTGTAAACTCGGTAATTCCCGTCTTAAAGATGCCGATAACCGCACCGCCCAGAGCGTTTCCGTCCTCATCCGATTTCTTACCGCTTACAGATCCATAGATAAGGTCATTTGCAATCGCTTCACCATCATTGGCAGTCAGGTGAACAGTTGCTGTGTCCTGCCCTGCATACTCAAAGATAACAGGATATGCCGTATCATTCAGGGTATAGGCTGCGTTTGTGGATATTTCTTTGACATAGTAACTGCCAAACGGTAAATCCGTTGCTGCCTTGCCATAACCGTTTTCATTAATGGAGATAATCTCAATCAGACCATCAGCAGGGACAACCGTACCATCTACGGCTGTGATTTCCCCGGTAGCATATAAGCCAAAGGTCACATCCAAAATCTCGCCGTTCATTCCAATGCCGTATTCCTCGCTTATTTCAAGGCTCTTGTTCAGGTCAATTTCAACACGCTGCCTTTCGTTGTAGAAAGAGGTAGCGGTTTCCGTGACTGCGACATCCTGACCTGCATAGGTCAGCTCGACTGTGTGGACTTCTTTATTCAATACCATGCCAAACGGGGCTTCGATTTCCATTACCTCGTATTTTCCAAGATAAAGCTCTTTGCTCACCGCATCGCCATCCGTTCCTGTGGTAATAGTATCAACGACTTCACCCTTAGTGGCTCTTACCGTTCCGTCCTGCGTGACAATATCCTCGACGACAGTAATTTCATAAGTTGCACCTGCAAGACCATCAATCTGATATATTGGCTGATACAAGCCATCACTTTCGGATACCGTGCAGAATACCTCACCAGATTTGGATATGGTAATTGTACCTTTTTGAGCCATGTTGGAGCGTACCACCGTAGTCACGGTGATGCCGCTTTCCTCAGTGGAGTTTTCCTGTTTCACTTCAAAGGGAATAGGTCCGTCATTCAGCACATAGCCGTACGGTGCGGCACATTCCACCAGATAATATTTGCCGTATTCCAACTTTTCAGGTGTGATAAGGTATCCTTCGTTATTGGTGTAGAATGTGTCGATGGTAGTGACTTCGGGATAGGTGAATGTCATGGAAATAAGCTGCATATCAGCATCATAAAGCTGAAAACCAATACCGCTCATGGGGATGATTTTTCCCGTTTCCACATCTTTTTTGACTACCTTGATATAGCTCTCAAAATTTGCGTTGTTGATAAGGTAACGGTAAACTTCACCGTCAGAGCTGATATACACATCAAAGTCTTTCATCAGCTCACGACCCTCCCACCCAGAGGTCTGGTGTACGGTATAGATGCCATAAGGCAATTCCTTTGTCTGGGCAAAACCATTTTCATCACAGGTCAGAATATCACGCTCGGTTGCCTTTGCATTATCATAGCTACCTGCGGATTTAAGATACGCCTCAAAGGTCGCACCTGTTTCGGGTGTTTCAATCTGGGTTTCGCCATTGTCGGTGTGCTTGATAATGGCAATTTTCCCCTTGATAACCTGCTCGGTTACGGCATTGGATGTGCTGTTGTATTCCACGGTATAGAGCTTGGCTTCCGCACCTACCTTGTGGGTCGTGCCGTCAAGCAGGTATCCCTCTGACGGCTGTATCTCCTTGATAGTCCAACTGTCACCGCAAACATAATACCTAGTAGTAAATTTTCCTTCTGTATCTGTTACATAGGTGTCTACAAGCTCATCGCCGTTATAAATACCGTAGGTCGCACCCGCTAAAGAAGCGTCACCCTGCGGAGTTCCTGTTTCCACGTCACTTTTTGTTACAGTAACTCGGAACTTCTTTAAAATATTGTGAAAGCTCTTATTTGTGACCTTGTTCCATTCAATGGAAGCCGTTTGGCTGCTTGGAATGACATAACGGATTGGTGTATCCACTTCCTCCAATACATATCCCATTCCTATCAGCACATTTTCAAATTTGGCTATACCCTTGCTGTCGGTAACGGCATATTCATCTACTTTCAATCCCGAAAGGGAAGTGCCATACAAATGGAATTTCATGCCCTCCACAAGTCCGTCCTCGGCAGTCTTTGTAACCTGCAAATCGCCACGCTTTAGCTTATTATTGAATGTCACGGTTGTGGTTTTCCCTCCTATAATCGTCACTTTCTGGGAGCTTTGCGGCTCATAACGGTCATAGGAAGCTTCCGTAACCGTATAAGTGCCGGGGAACATCCCCTCCACGGAGATTGTGCCGTCACTTCCCGTTGTCACGGTTTTTTCGTAGTTATCTCCTGTGATGGTAAACTTGATGCCTGCCACCACGCCGTCTTCGGAAGTCTTTTTTAAGGAGATTGTCCCCGTGGGTGTTTCCACATTGATATAGGCGATTACAGTGTCCGCATTTTCCACACCTGTTACCACGTCCTGCAAGCTGTCATCCCCATAGGCAAGCATTTTCGCACTCTGGCTTACCGTAGGCACGTTATTCCTTGTCGCCGTGATTATGGCAGCGCCATCAATGGCAGTGGTGGAGCTGATGGTCAGCTTATTACCTGACTTTGACACGCTTACTTTGCTGTTGGAACTGGAGAAGATATAATCCGAAAGCACTCCCTCACTGTCTGTCAGGGTAAGGGTGTATTTACCATCGCTATACGAAAGCTCTTTTGTAATACCCGTCTTACTCTCCGACATAAAGCTCGGAATGGTGTTGTGTTCTTCCATCAGGGCGACAATCTGGTCGTAGACTGCCTTTGCACCGCTGTTTGCATAATTAGAGCCAAAATGAAGCTGGTATACGTCAGTGCCTGTCTGCGTATAGGAGCCTGTAGCACTTCTGCGTCCTGTTACAAATTCCCAGACAAGGGTCTGTGTCGCAAGCCATTTTTCGTCATCACTTCCTGTCAAGTCATTTTTATTCCCTTGATACCCATATAAAAGAACAAGTCCGACGGCTTTCTTCTGGTTGTCAGAAAGGGCATTCCAAGTGGCGGATGAGCTTTCTTTCAGTGTATCACCTGTATGCAGGGGAACACCCGGCTGAATACAAAAGGCGGTATCCCCGTCCACATACATACGGTATTTGTATCTTCCCGTGCCGCCTGCTGTATAACCGTTAATAATAGCACTAGAATTGTACCGCATGGCATTACCGCTTGAATCGTGGGTAAGGGCGAATGAAATCGTTCCAACATCGCCAGTTGCCGCAAGTGATGTGCTTGCCGGAAACAGCGATATTACTGTAACGGCTGCCATTACAAGGGCAACTGTCTTTTTAATTATTTTTAGAAACATCTGTGTTTTACCTCCTGTAAATTTATTTTTGAACATAAAAAATCCCTGCATGGTGAAATGCAGAGTTTGAAACACTTGTACCTATTTCCTGTTATACTAACCGAAGAAAAAGCAATTCGGCTGTACCGCAGCTTATATATTCTTTTCTCGGATAGTACTGGGAGTATTTAGGGGGAGAGGTGTGGAGAGGGGGAAACCGATAAGGCAGCTATTCACGGTTTTTGAAAATGGACAGACTCCTCCCTTGGTGTATGGCTATCTTTCATGAGCCTTGTTTCTGCTGAGATGACGGTTATAAAACTCTAGTGCTTTCACAACAAAATCTGACTCCTGTCCTTTGGGAACGGTTTTGGGAATGAGCTTGGTTATCCGTTCATCTTTGAATTGCGGCTTTTCCCTCTGATTTGGTTTTTCTTCTTCCATGATGGATTCTATGACATCACTGGTGAGCTTTCCTTCTTGGTTGAATTTTTTCATTTTGATTGCCTGTGCCAGTGACGGTGTAGCATCAGTATAGCTCATGGCTTCAAGCAAGGAATATTGTTGTTCTTCGGTAAGACAAGAAATTTCCACCGCAGGGCGAAAAGCTATTTGACGTTCATCAACCATTTGCAGGATTTCGGGTAAAAGCTCGGTTAGCCGGATATAGCGGCGGATTTGGTCTTTGCTTTCTCCAACAAGTTCACCTAATTCTACATCAGAACGTCCTTTTGAGAACTTAGTCGCCAATGGCGACGAAGTTAAATCATTCCTCTGTCCTTGTCTGTTCATAGCATCCAACCGCATTTTATATGCAAAGGCTTTTTCACTCGGTAAAATAGTAGACCTTTGCAGGTTGCTTTCAACCATAATAATAATGGCTTCATCACGGGTAAACTCCTTAACCTCACATTTCAGTGTTTCAAATCCTGCAAGCTCGCAGGCTTTCTTTCTCCTGTGACCGCTTATCAGCTCATACCTGCCGTCCTCTTTTTGACGGACAGCAGCAGGGGTCATAACTCCATTTCGTTTGATACTATCGACAAGCTGCTCCATATCCTCATTCATTAAAACCTTGAACGGGTGGTCTGGAAACTCATCAATCTGTGAAAGAGGAATATCCCTGATTTTACTTAAACCTGCCTCTTCACGGCTTTGGTCGGTTTCAAACAGGTCATCGTAAGCGGTCAGCTCGATTTTGGTTTCTTGCCTTTTCGCCAATCTCTACCACCTCCTCCCCGAATTGCCTATAGGCTTCTGCGACCTTACCGTTTTTGTCATAGGCATAAATGCTTCTGCCCTCTGCGGTAGCTTCCACCGCACGAATAGAATGAGGTATTTGACTCTCAAAGACTTTAATTTTCTGCCCATAGGCACTTTTCACCGATGCGGTGATTTCTTTGGAAATGTTGGTGCGTGGCATAACCATTGTCATGAGAATACCGTCTATCCGCAGCTTAGGATTGATTTGCCGCTTGACTTTAGATACCGAGCAAAGCAATAGCTCCAGTCCCTTTGCAGACAGATAATGCGGTTGTGTCGGGATAACCACGCTGTCAGCCGCTGCCAATGCGTTGATGGTCAGCATACCGAGTGAGGGCATACAGTCTATCAAAACGTAGTCGTAGTTCTTCTTAACCTCATTGATGTCAGTTTTTAGAACACTTTCACGGCTGATGGCATTGATAAGCCTTACCTCAAGACCCGATAATTCAATATTGGACGGAAGCAGGTCAACGCCCTCGTTATGGTGCAGAATACTTTTCTGAACATCAGAGGGTTTATCATCCATGATGTTCTGCATAATGGTAGAGAGGGTAATGGGTATATCATCTGGCTTGTTGTAACCCAAAGCCATAGTGAGATTTGCCTGTGCGTCGGCATCAATAAGCAACACTTTCTTGCCTTGCTTTGCCAGACCTACACCCAAGTTGAGTGCCGTTGTGGTTTTTCCGACACCGCCTTTTTGGTTGGTCAAAGCAATCACTTTACTATTTGACATTTGTGCGTTCTCCTTTCTCATAAATTTAGCCACCTTGTCAGGGTGGCTATGTAAAGGTTCAAGAACGCAAAAAAGCCGCTTAATCTTTCATATAGAATAAGCGACTTCAGGCATTATGTGGGTTATACATATATTATTTTCAGCTTTTTAATTGGAGCGTTCATAGCCTTAAACAACAATTCATCCACTGCATCCGTATATCTTCCTTGCTGTATTAGTGAATTTTTCAATTCAATAAGGCTATGTATCAAAACTTTGCGTTCGTGGCTATCCAGATAGACATGATATGTTTTTTCTCTCATGCTCAAGCACCTCCTCGTGGATTCATTATATCGAGGTGGCATAGGATTTTCAAATATGCAAATTGAAATTTGTCTTTTTTCAGATTAAAAATTCATTACTTAATCATCTCTATGATAATTATAACAAATGAAGCTTATATAAGTGCCACAACCGTTCCGATAACACAACCCTTAATTGCCCCTTTGATATGATGCATTGGATTACTGTATTCTTCTGTCATATCTTCTGTTCCCGGAATCATCAACTTTTTACTATGGCAGAAAATAATTAAGTCAAAAACGATTAAGTCATAAAGGTTTACTGATAAAAACAAGATAAAGATATGGAAAAAGGCTGTTCCAAATGATTTACATCCAGACAAATACGCTATAACCGCAAGAATAATTGTTAGCAGTAGGGTTCCAAGTATTTTTCGTTTCCAATTTCCACGCTCTACTTGTTTTATGTCCTCTTTATACTGCGGCAATTCTTCAACCCGCCTTCTTATTGCTGTAGGGTATGATGCAAATTGAGATAGCGGATTTTTATATTGTGCAGGCAAAATTATAATGGTAAAAATAGAACACAATATAATACATTGAATAAATAGTAACATTTTTAGCGGCTCTCCTTCAAACTTTGATTTTTCAATCTACAAACCAATTATATCATAATTTCCCCTGAACATCAGAACTTTTTAATCTTACTTAACAAGCTATTGAACAAGGAACACTCGCCTTTTCAATTAGCAGGATTTTTAGCACGATTTTTTCGGGGATTAGCAGGGCAGGCATTTTGATTAGCAGAATGGGAGAAATTCTTGCTAATCATTAGCAAGCTAATCTGTGACATAAAACCTGAGTTCAATTCCTCAATGGTCAAATCTGATTAGCAAAAACCGCTCCTGCTAATCGCAATTTGCTACAAGTTCGAATTCTTTCGGAAAATATATAAAGCCGAAAACCTTGTAAAATCAACGTTTTCGGCATTTTTTGTGGCGTCCCCGAGACGATTTGAACGTCCGACCCTTCGCTTAGGAGTTCAAAAAGCTGAATATCACAGCTTGCACCGTAGTATCCTGTAATGTCAAGATGTTCCGCGGCTATCAGCATTTTGAACGTTTTGAGTGCTTTTTAATATCCTGTAATATCATGCTGTTTCACCTCAGATTTTTTGCGTTATTAGCAAGAATATTAGCAAAATATCAGCAAGGTGTCGGGGAATGGTTGACTAATCACCTTTGTATTAGCAATAAAATATTAATAAAGTTCCATATCAATAGAGTCGTTTGTTCTTAACAGGGCAATCGGCTTATATTTTGGAATTCATGAGATTAGCTTAATAATTCTACTTTTAAACCCCTCGAATTCGAGGGGTTTAAAAAGATAAGCCCAATGGAATGCTATAGATAACTAATTTTTCATCTTGTGGGTGCAAAAATCAGTTGGATAATCATGCCAGAGATGTTTAAATCTTGTTTAGCCAAACTGACTAAGCATTTAACCAAGCTGCTTAAGGCGAGCAAGCTATTAATCAGGCTACTAACCAGGCCACTAACCAAGCTAACCAAGATACTAACCAAGCTCGATTGAATAATCTTGAAAAATGAATTATGGTTGCAATAAAAATGAGGCACATCTTTTAGGTTATCATTCAAAGTAATTGTTTATTTGTAAACGATGATGTAGAATAACTAAATAGAGAGAACGAAGTGAATTGGTTGATGCATAATATCCGGAGGTGAAACGAAAGTATGTCATATAGAACAATAGATTATCTGCAAAGTCTGGTTCGTGAATTGGTAAAATTGCCAGACGAGACGGAATGGATTGAATTTAAATGTAATAACAAAAACCCACAGATGATAGGTGAATACATTTCAGCACTTAGTAATTCTGCAGCATTATGGGGAAAACCTAAAGCTTATCTGGTTTGGGGCGTTAAAGATACCAATCATAAAGTAGAAGGTACTGAATTTGAATATCGGAAAATGAAAAAAGGTAATGAAGAATTGGAAGCATGGCTTTCAAAAATGTTATCCCCGCGTATTAACTTTGTGTTTTATGAAATACCGATGGACAAGGTAAAGGTTGTATTAATGGAGATCCCATGTGCAGATAAACAGCCTGTTCAATTTGCCGGAACGGAGTATATTAGAGTTGGTACAAATAAGAAAAAACTGAAAGAGTATCCGGATAAGGAAAGAAGTCTCTGGCGATCGTTTGATGATTCCCCATATGAACTTAAGCTTGCGATAAACAATCTTAATGATGATGAGGTAGTAGCATTACTTGATTATCCTGGGTATTACGAAAAAATGGAATTACCAATACCAAGAAATAGAGAACAAGTTTTATATGACTTGACGAATGATAAGATGATAGCTAAGAATGATGCCGGATATTGGAATATTACGAATATGGGTGCATTACTTTTTGCAAAAGACCTTAAGAAATTTGAGGGACTGCATCGAAAAACAGTTCGCGTAATCTGGTATAAAAATAATAGCCGGTTAGAAACGATACGTGAAAAGGAATTTGTCGGTGGTTATGCATTTAGTCATGAATACATTGTTCAGTATATTATGACGATTATTCCTCAAGAAGAAGTAATTATTGATGCCACAAGAAAGTCTGTATTTAGCTTTCCGGAAATAGCCATTCGAGAATTACTTGCAAATATCATGATTCATCAAGATCTGGAACAGCATGGTACGAATCCTATGATAGAGGTATTTGGTAATCGTATTGAATTCTCTAATGCTGGCGCACCGTTAGTAGCGATTGAACGAATTGTAGATACAGTACCGATTTCCAGAAATGAGAATCTGGCCGGATTTATGCATAAAATAGGTATCTGTGAAGAACGAGGCAGTGGCTATGATAAGATTGTTGCGGCAACAGGTAAAAATGCAATGCTTGCGCCAAGAATAGAGAATCAAAACAACCAATTTACAAAAGCAGTTATTTTCGCAAAGATCCCGTTTGACATGACAACCAAAGAAGACAAGGTAAGAACCTGTTATATGCAGGCATGTTTGGCATATGTCAACTTTGAAGCCATAAATAATACGAACATTAGACAAATATTTGGATTGTCGGATAAAGAGATGACGAAAGCATCCAGAATAATTAAGGATACGATAGATGCTGGACTGATTAAGGCATTAGATTCGGATACGGCACCGCGATATATGAAATATATTCCGTATTGGGCATAAATTTAACTTTCAGTAACTTTCATTTTAAAAAATAATAGAGTAATGAATGACTGTTAAAAAGAAAATCAAGTCCCTTCTCTTTATAATATTTATGCAAAACCAGATGCTGTAAAAGCCTGATTCTAAGGACTTTCTTGCATTTAATAATTAAGAAATAGTTATAAAAATTTTCTTGATGGAAGTAAATGAGATAAAATAATTTAACTTTCACTAACTTTCAGTTTTTAAATATTGTTATAGTACAAATCGTTTTTTGTACTTCTTTAGTCTCAAGTATGAAGGATTATACTTAAAGCAGGTAATGATATTGGATTTGTTAAAATAATTATGACAATATGCATATATTCCTGCTTAATACTGCGGAATATCTCAGTATAACTGCGTGATTTATGAAAGGAGTTAACAAGTGAATGTAGCGTCAAATGAATCAACAAAATCTTTTGAGGATTTGCTTAATGAATGTTCAAAACGATTAATAGAGGAAGATGGAAGAACGCTAATAAGCTATGTATTAGCAAACAGGAATGATGGCATGATCGCTCTTTCATTGCTCCCATACCTTGCCCTTTATTGTCGTTCTGTTCAAGAGTTTTTTGGAGAAAGAGTTATAGAGAACGAAATAGATAAGCAGATCTGTGATTTGAGAAATGGATTAAAGATTTATTCTGGTAGGTATAGCAAGGGAAAAGAAGCAACTTTCCATTCGGATGAACATCAAAATCAAATGTTCAAAGACGTTCTCCGATTTTCATTTATGAAAAATTGGAACATACATTACAATTTAGGCGTATACTTTAATATTGAAGGACATATTATAGGCAACACTCAAATACTAAATTATTATCTTAATTCTCCTGCTACAAACGAAAAGGTTCAAAAAGAACATGCATTTAGTGTTGGTAGGATATTGGGAGAAAGAATAGCTTTTATTCTCAAGGATATGTGTGAAGTAGAGAGTCTAACAATGAAAGGTGAAATATCCAGTTGCCCTAGATGCGGGTATAGAGATTTTAATACGAACAGAAAAAGCGATTTTTTTAATGATGCAATTGATAAAGAATTGAACTTAATTATCCTACATATTCTGTCAAATATAGGTTTTGTGGAACATATTTTTTGTTCAATGTTGCCGAAAAATAATCCTTTGGTATTTCGAATTGAATATATTGCTGCGCATTATGCATGGAGTGGATTGAAAAAGATAAAACAGCATTGTGACAACGATAATATGGATAGCAATAAAATAACTGATGATATTAAGTTTATGATAGATAAAGGAGTTGCTTTATTTCCCTCTGCGTTCCGTAATTGTATGATGCATTATGATTTATGCAATAAGGGCAATCCTGTTGTTTTGGAAGAAAAATATAATTCTGAAGAACCATTTTATGGATTGATTGAAAGTTGCTTTGAAGGAAAATCCTATAACGAATTTGCTTCAGAATTAAGAGCTTACATATTAGAATTAGAAAGATGTTTATCGTCATGGTTCCATATTGATATGCGTAAAATAAAATGGGATTTATAACACTAAGGACATTAGTGCAGCGTACCTAAAAAACTTTTTTGGAGGCTCAATGGAAAATATAATTAACCGGATTTATGAACTTACAAATTCAGCAATACTCACTTCTCATAATTTGCTAGATAATATCATGTTGGAGAGCTACAAAGAAATAAAATACCGTACAACGTCAGACCGCATTGCCTGTGAAACGTTGACCCTTGAAGATGATAAAGAAGTAACTTATTTTTATGAGTTTGATTTTAATAATAAACTACAACAGGCATATGCTCTATATGGAAAAGCAAGCTAATCACTTTACTTAGTTTACACTACTCTTTCGGTATTGCACCATTGATTTACTGTCACATGAAAATATTAGTAAACTTAAATTTTATAAAGTCGTTTGTTCGTAACCGGGCAATCGGCTTTTTTCGTGTCCATTTTTACATAGCCGCCCTATTTAAAGCGGCTAAATAACAGAAAAGGAGGAGAAACCAAAATGCCACAAACAAAATCTAAATTCACCAATTTTGATACCATCAAAGAAAGCATAAACACAATATCAGGGGCTTACTCATCTGAGCTGGCTGATAACCTTTATGCAAAATGCAAAGAAGTATCCACATTAGACGATATCTACTTCGCCATAGTCGCCTTGTTTGACACTGAAAGAGTTTCCGAAGCTATGCACCTGATTCGTGCTTTGTTTGGAATCACTCAAATGAATTACCCCTATCACATTGCTTTATTGGAATCACAAGAAAAAACGCAGGAAATTTTTGTTGCCGAATTTATCTGTGATTTCTACGAAATTATTGAAGGGTATCGAACTGCTGATAATTAATGTGGTTCAATCAAGTAATCGAAAGGAGGAACCCGCAATGTCAAAGTTGCTAAAGCCATCAAAAGGTGGCAAAGTAATCGCTATAGCCAATCAAAAAGGCGGTGTAGGCAAAACCACAACTACCGTCAATCTTGGTATCGGGCTTGCCAATCTCGGTAAAAAAGTTTTACTTGCTGATTGTGATCCCCAGAGTGATTTGACGACTTCTTTAGGCTGGGCAGAACAGGATCAATTACCTGTTACGCTTTCTACTCTGATGGAGCGTGCAATCCGTGACGACCCGATTTTACCGCAGGAAAGCATTTTACACCATGCAGAGGGTATTGACCTGATACCGTCTAATCTGGATTTATCCGCTATGGAAATGAATCTTGTCACCGCCATGAGCCGTGAATATACCCTGCGGGATTGTCTGAGTGAGATTAAGAAAGATTATGACTATGTTCTCATAGACTGTATGCCCTCTCTCGGCATGATTACCATTAATGCACTGGCGGCTTCTGACAGTGTGATTATTCCGGTACAGGCGCATTATCTTCCGGCAAAGGGGATGACACAGTTGATGAAAACCGTATCAAAGGTAAAACGGCAAATCAATCCCCGGTTAAAGGTAGACGGTATTCTGCTTACGCTTGTGGATACCCGTACCAATCTTGCCAGAACAACGGCAGAAACCTTGCGCCAGGGGTATGGAAGTGTCTTGAAAATTTATGAGACTGAAATTCCTATTGCCGTGAAAGCCGCTGAAACCAGTGCTACCGGAAAAAGCCTGTATGCCTATGACAAAAACGGTACGGCTACGGCGGCATATGCCGAGTTTTCAAAGGAGGTTCTAAGAGATGGCGAAAAGCAACGAAATCAAGCTAAATCTGCCCCCGATAGATGACCTCTTTAGCACACAGGAAAGTCGTGATGATGCGAAACGGGAGAAAGTCATGGATATTTCTTTGTCGGAAATCAACGATTTTCCAAATCACCCGTTTAAGGTAAAGGCAGATGATGCCATGCTTGAAATGGCAGACAGCGTAAAACGATATGGTGTCTTAGTGCCTGCACTTGTCCGGCAAAAGCCTGACGGTAGTTATGAAATGGTTGCCGGGCACAGGCGTAAGATAGCAAGTGAATTAGCCGGTAAGGCTGAAATCCCATGTATTATACGCAACCTGACAGATGATGAAGCCACGATTATTATGGTGGATTCCAATCTGCAAAGAGAAACCATATTGCCGTCTGAAAAGGCTTTTGCCTATAAGATGAAGTTGGAAGCTATGAAACGACAAGGGAAACGTACTGATTTAACTTCCGAGCCAGTGGCGTGGAAGTTGAAAGGAAAAGAATCTGCGGCAATTTTAGGTGAACAGTTAGGTGAAAGCAAAGATACTATCCGCCGCTATGTCCGTCTAACCGAACTTATCTCACCTATACTGGATATGGCGGACAATGGCAAGGTTGCTTTTCGCCCTGCGGTAGAGATCTCTTACCTGCCCAAAGAGCAGCAACAAGCCCTGTATGACACCATGCAGAGTGAGGACTGCACCCCTTCCTTGGCACAAGCCATCAAGATGAAACAGTTTGCTCAGGAGGGGAGGCTCAATGAAGATGTTATCTTATCCATTTTAGCAGAGGAAAAGCCCAATCAAAAAGAACAATTTCGGATACCAAGGGAACGTATCAATAAATATTTTGCACCGGGGACGCCCACACAAAAAATTGAAGATACCATTATCAAGGCACTGGAATTGTATAAAAAGCGGCAGCGTGACATGGAACGATAAAAATTCACAACAAGGGAGCAGTATGCCCTTTTTTAGAATAGAATCGTTCCGGAACTTTTCGCTGTTCTCCCCTCTCCACACCTCTCCCCTTTCCTAATACCGGCAGTACCAGCCGAAGAAAACAATGATGAATGGCTATCCGGTAGTTCTATGAAAAAGGGGTAGGGATATGCTGCCGGATAAAATATCATTTTCTCTCGGCAGATAAGGGATTTATCTGGGAACACAATCGAAAAATCAACACAGGACAATCTTTTCTGCCTATGGGTGGAGCTTTTTTTATGTCCAAAAATGAATGGAGGAATAGAAATTGAAAACAAAAATGAAACAATTTTCCAACCGAATACTAGCAATATTGTTGGTTCTGACGACCATTTTTTCTGTATTTCCATCTATGGATGTTTTTGCGGTCACATCGGAAAAAGTCACGATGACGTTTGACTACTGCTATGATTCCGGCGGTAATTTAATCCGCTGGCAGCACGCCTTTACGCATAACGGAATTACCATAGGCGGGGCAGGAACCGCCAGAACCCGTATTTATGCCAATGGGGAGGACGCCTACTGTATCCAGCCCGGTGTATCCCTGCATACGGGC
>Ga0153983_1000063_pt1 | contig 24050 bp, 17 predicted proteins | sample TSGA067MetaG_FD_104693 | JGI IMG/M metagenome (GOLD analysis project Ga0153983, IMG submission 104693) | Attine ant fungus gardens microbial communities from Georgia, USA - TSGA067 MetaG | ecosystem: Host-associated > Fungi > Mycelium > Unclassified | place: USA: Georgia, Alexander Wildlife... | reverse complement strand
TACCACAACAGTGCTGGGAGGCAAGGGAACCCATGTATCTATTGATTTAAAACAACTTGGTAAAGATAATACGGCCTGGGGGATTTCTTTTGGCGTAATAGGTAAAACTATTATTGATATGCTGGAAGCTGAAGAGATTATCACACAGTTTCTATATTATCCTGAAAGGAATTCCCGTACCAATTATCTGATTGTAGAAGATTCCACCGACTGCACTATCCTTTCGGATAAAGGGGTAAGTTTGACCGACAATATGTTGGATGAACTAATTACCGGTATGAAGAAACAGATTGCTCCAAGGGATATTTTAGTTCTTTCCGGTGATGTGTCTAACTGCAATCCGGATATTTATAATATCCTTATCCAGGAATTGAAAAGCAAGCATCTATCTATTTATCTGGATACTAGCGGACTAAGTCTCAAGGAATGCATTAAGGCTTCTCCCTTTTTACTAAAGCCGAATTTGGATGAGCTTTCTGCCTTATGTTCTATTCCGGCGGCAGAACTTCAGACCGAAGCCGCTATGATTCACGCCATAGGTCTTTTAGATGCTTACCAGATAGAGGTCATTGCTTTAAGTCTTGGGGGAGACGGTTCCATAGTGAAATACAAGGATGATTTTTACCGTATATATCCGCCGGAAAATACAATAGTAATCAACACCATCGGCTGTGGTGATTGTTATTTATCCGGTCTGATAGCAGGTTTCTCCGAACAGATGTGCATTGAGGATACTTTAAAGCTAGCAACGGCAGCCTCTGCCGCTACGGCGGAAAGCAGTATATCGTCAGGCTTCAACCGTCAACGCGTCAAAGATTTTTTAAATAATGTAACCATTCATAAATTATAATTTTTTGGAAAGGCTGTTTATTATGTCTGAACTATCTTATTTAGAAACAAGAAAAGAAATGGTAAAGATTTGTCATTATATGTGGGATAGGCGGCTTACTAACTCCGCCGGAGGAAACTTTGCAGTCAAGGTGGACGAAAACAGAATTTTAGTCTCCCCTTCTCTCATGAGTGAGCGTAGATTCTGTGAATTACAGGCTAAGGATTTTATTCTGATTGATTATGAACAAAATATCATAGAAGGACATGGAGACCTGTCCCGCGAAACGCTGATGCATGTCCTGATATTAAAAAATTTTAAAAACATAAGCTGTACCATTCATGCTCATCCGCAGTACTGCATGGTTTATGTTGCCCGATCCAAGCCTATACCAAATATTACGGAAGCTACCATGAAGAGAGGCATGGTGGATTGTATTCCTTATACTAAGGCATATACTTCAGATCTCCACCATGAAATCTACAAATACTGGAATGACCGCAAAGAACTCGCTAAACAGCAGCCCATCGGATGCATCATGCCATTACACGGCGTTGTAGTCTCCGGTCAGGATTTATATACAGCATACAGTATGTTAGAACGCATCGAAACAGACGCTATGTGTTCTATCCTGGGAAAACTGATTTAAGTCGTTACCGGTTTGTACATATAAAACGGAGGGTGGTTTGCAAAAATGGAGATAAATATAAAAATACTTGCATTTGATTTAGGTGGAAGCAGTGGAAAAATTTATATTGCTACTTATTCGGGTAATAATATGCAGTTGGAAGAAATCCATCGTTTTACCAATCATGGAATTGCATTAGGTTCAAGTATTTACTGGGATTTTTTGTATATTTATACAAATTTAGTTATTGGTATCAAAAAGGCAAATATGCTCTACCCCGGAGAAATCAAATCCATTGGCATCGACAGTTTTTGCAACGATTTCGGCTTGATTAACAGGGCGGGCGATTTGCTTATGCCTATACATTGTTATCGAGACGAACGGACATTACGTTATAAAGATATCCTGGATCATATCATGCCACCTCGGATGCGGCATCAATATTCCGGAAATCAGAACAGTCCGTCTACAACTTTAATGCATCTTGCCTCTATGAGGGAAGCCGGACAGGAAAAGATTCTTTCCTCTGCCTATAAATTACTGCATATACCGGACTTACTCATCTATTATCTGACCGGAAACATTGCTTCGGAATATACGATTGCTTCTGTCAGTCAAATGTATGACTATTATACACAGACCTGGAGCGAAGAAATACTGAAGGCCTACAAAATTCCCAAATCACTTCTGCCAAATATTATAAAGCCGGGAACCCATGTGGGAACCTTGCGCAAAGAACTGCGTGATGAGTGGAACCTGCCGCCAATAGAAGTCATTGCCGTCTGTGAACACGATACTGCTTCAGCGTATCTCGCGGCTCCATGTAAGGATAACAGTGCCATCATCAGCAGCGGAACCTGGTGCCTTACAGGCATAGAAAGTAAGCACCCCATTATCAATAAAGAAACCTTTATGTTCAATATTGCTAATGAAGGTGGTTATCCAGGTCCCCACCACCGTATTTTGAAATGTAATATGGGATTGTGGCTGATTCAGGAAGTGCGTGCCTACTATGCTTCTGTTGGACAAGAATATACCTATTTAGAACTGGATATCCTGGCAGCCCAGGCATCTCCCTTTACCTATTTGATTAATCCGGATGATGAAGTTTTCTTTTCTCAGGGAAACATGCCCCTTAGGATTCAGGAAAAATGTATGGAAGTATATGGCTCCTGTCCACAAAGCGTGGGAGAAATCGTCCGCTGCATACTGGAGAGTCTGGCACTGAAATTTTGTTGGACAATTGATAAACTGGAACATATCAGTACTAAACCCATTGTTCATATTCAAATCACCGGAGGCGGATGCCAGGACAAATTACTCGGGCAATATACTGCAAATGCCTGCAATCGTTTTGTCCATTGCGGCCCGGTGGATGCAGCGGCCCTTGGTAATGCCACAGTCCAGTTTTTGAGCCACAAAGCTATGAATAGTGTAAAACAAGCACGCTCCATTATTGCCAAAAGTTATGAAATCACCACCTATTATCCCACAGATACCTCTCTATGGGAACAACAGTATCAGCACTTTTTAAAACTATATCACCTTGAATAAGGAATAAGGAATCAACTCCCCTTCGTTTCTGCAATTTCAAGAATATTCAATACATCCTGTTTATATATTTTCACATAAGTTCCGACAGAACCGCCAAATTCAACACATCTGTTTGCTATGGTTTCATAGGACTCCCGGCCAATACCAACCTCTGACATAGTTCTTGGCATTAAAAGGTCATCTAAAAAGCACTCATATGCCTGGATTCCTCTCCTGGCCATATCCTGTGGATTATCATTATCCGGTATTGCAAATACATTTTTTGCCATCTGTGCAAATTTTAGCGGGTACTGTTTAGATACATATTTCATCCAGGCAGGCATGATAACAGCCAGGCCTGCCCCATGAACCGTATCATTTTCCGCACTCAATTCATGTTCAATCATATGGGATGCCCAGTCATCTGACCGTCCAATGCCAAGACTGCCGTCATGGGCTATTTTACATGCCCACATAATTTCTGCACGGACACTGTAGCTGTCCGGTTCCTTTTGCACCCTTCTTCCATAATAAATCAAGACTTTCATAACACTTTCACATAAGTAATCGGTGCACAGCACATCCTTTTCCAAAGTAAAGTATCGTTCACATACATGTGCAAATGCATCTACGATTCCACAGGCCGTCTGAAACGGAGTAAGGGAATAAGTAAATTCAGGATTCAAAACCGAAAAAACCGGGCGGATTAAATCGTTGTCAAGATACCGCTTATATCCGTGTTCCATATGGGTAATTACACTGCTGTTACTGGATTCGCTGCCAGCTGCCGGAATGGTTAAAACTGTGGAAACAGGCAGTGCTTTCTCTGGTTTAGCGTTTGCCACATAGAAATCCCAGAAATCTCCATTATATAAACTACCTGCTGCAATTGCCTTTGCAGAATCAATGGCACTCCCTCCACCAACTGCTACAATGAATTCAACCCCAACTTCTCGGCATAATTTGATTCCTTCATATATAAGAGTGGCTTTTGGATTGGGTTCTACCCCTCCTAGTTCCACCCATCTTATACCTTCTTTTTTCAGGCTATCTGCTACCTTATTCAATAATCCATTCTTCTTTATCCGTTCACTTCCATAATGAATAAGCACCTTTTTTACCCCGGCAGATGCGACTGCTTTTCCAATATTGTTTTCGGCATCTTTACCAAAATAAATTTTTGTCGGATTATAATATATATCATTTCTCAAAACAGCTTCTCCTCCATTTTTAAGATATCTTAATATTTTCCTGCTACTGAATTTAACTTTTTAAAATCGTCTTTCAAAGTATCATACAAATTTCGATATACTTCGTAATATTCATCATACTTTTGCACGTTTTCTGGTATTGGATCTACAATAGTCATTGGCTTTAAAATAGCCGCACAGGCACTTTCTATATCCTGGTATTCTCCCGCACAAACTCCTGCCAAAATTGCTGCTCCCATACATCCGGTCTCTTTCACATTATTGACTATTAATTCAGCATTAAAAATATCAGCCTGCATCTGCCTCCATAAAGTACTTCTTGCACCGCCTCCGGATGCGTATACTCTTTGCACATCCACTCTTGCTGCACGCAGTAATTCTACTGTATCACGAAGACTCATGGTCACCCCTTCCATGATGGAACGTAGCACTTCATCTAGCTTATGGCGGTAAGATAAACCCAAAAAAACACCTTTTGCAAATGGATCCGGATGGGGGGTGCGCTCACCATTCATATATGGAAGAAATATAAGCCCATTTGCTCCTATTGCTGCCCGACTGGCATAGTCCGTCATTTTATTATAAGGGTTTTGCCCGTTTTTCCTGCACAACGCTGCCTCATTAACAAAAAAAGTATCCCTTGCCCATTTAAAAGAACCACCGGCGCCTAAAGTACATCCAAACTTACACCACATCTTTGGAATTGCATGGCAGTACCCCATAGCTGCTGCTTCTGCATTATCAGGTATCACCTGATTAGTTGCTGCAAATACTACGCCTGAAGTTCCAATTGTAACAGAAACAACGCCCTCTTTTACCGCTCCGCTTCCTATTCCGCATGCCGACTGGTCTCCACATCCTGCAGCTACGGTGACCCCCGCCCTAAGTCCTAACTCATGAGCCACTTCTGGTAAAAGCGTACCGATACAATCCTGTGATTCAAATATATCAGAAGGAACCCATGTATATGGTATACCGCATAGTTCAAAGAGTTCTTTTGACCATTTCCGTTTTTTTACATCCATCAAGGCGCTTCCTGAGGCATCAGATACTTCAATAGAAATATTTCCGGTCAGTTTGAAATTAATGTAATCTTTTGGAAAAAGAATATGTCTTGTCTTCTCATAAATATCCGGTCTGTGTTTCCTTATCCACATGAGTTTCGGTGCCCATAGACTAGTCAGCGCAATATTGGATGTTATCTCTATAAGCCTTTCTTTTCCAACAATATTATTAAATTCTTCTAACTCTTCTATCGCCCGCTGATCCATCCAGATAATGCAATTTCCAATTGGATTCTTATTCTTATCAAGCATGACATTTCCAAGCATCTGTCCCGTCACGGCCATGGATACGATTCGATTAGAAGCCTGGCTTTCCCGGACGGCATTTTGTACTGCTTTTTTTAAAGCATTCCACCAATTTCCGGGGTCTTGTTCCACACAAAGGGAAGCCGGGGTAATCAGTTCGTTATTTTCAACATAACCCGTCCCGATTATTTTCCCGTCGTGTTCCATTACCACCGCTTTTATACCACTGGTCCCCATATCTATTCCGATAAAGCATTTCATCAGCAATCCCTCCAGATGTTTTAAAACTCAATGACGACTTTGATAACATTTTCTTTATCATTGACACAGCGTTCAAATGCTTCCTGGGTTTTTTCGAAAGGATAGGTGGCGCTCACAATTTTGCTGACAGGGAAATTACCATTTGAAATAGCGGAAATAGCAATCGGCCAGATATTTTTATACCTAAATACAGTTGTCACGGCAGCCTCTTTTGCCATAAGCTCTGCAGTATCCACAATGTTTTCACTATTTGGCGACATACCTACCAATACGATGACACCGCCCCGTTTTACTAGCTTTGTAGACTGTCGGATAGTATGGGGGCTTCCTGCTGTTTCTACGACAATGTCAAAGCCCTCATCATTCAAGTCTGCTTTTGCCTTTTCAATATAATCAGCAGCCCAAGCTCCATAGACACCGGCAGCACCTAATTCCTTGGCTTTTATCAAGCGGCTTCCTACCATATCTGTAATATAAACAGGGGATACGCCGGTCGACTGTAATGCCATCATTGACATTAGCCCGATACAGCCTGCGCCAAGCACAATAGCAGATTTTCCTACTTTTGCGCCACCCTGGAATGCTGCATGATATCCTACCGCAACAGGATCAACTAAAGCCCCATCTACAGTGCTCATATTATCTGGTAATTTAAAGCATAAATGTGCCGGATAGGCAACATATTCAGATAAACAGCCATCAACCGGAGGCGTCGCCATAAATACCATATCCGGGCAAAGATTGTAATCTCCGGCCATACAGTATTTACATTTTCCACATGGTTTTCCAGGTTCCACGGTAATCTTATCACCTGGTTTTAAATGTTTTACTAAATCACCCCTTTCCACTACCTCTCCGGCAAACTCATGGCCTAAAATGATAGGTTTTTCCACTACAAAATCACCTATACGTCCATATTCATAGTAATGTACATCCGAACCGCAGATTCCGATATGTTTTACTTTAATAAGTACCTCATCAACTTTTATCTGCGGAATATCTAATTGAATTATTTCCATTTTACGAATTTCAGGCATTAATACTGCTTTCATTTTACCTTGCATACAGTTCTCTCCTTTTCCACATGTGTTATTTGCCGACAATCACTTCCACATCACGTCCCTGCAGTTCTTGTTCAATCACTTTTTTGAGCGCATACAGCCGTTCCTGGGTGGGCGGCGGCATTTCTCGGTCTAATTCATAGGTTTTACCAAGACGTTCATATTTACTCACGCCCAGATTATGATAAGGAAGAAGTTCAATTCTTTCCAGATTTCTTATCTGTCTTGCAATATCAGCCACGGTACAGACTTCTTTTGGATTATCATTGTATCCGGCTATAATGGGCATCCTAATCCAAATCTTTGCATCTGTTTTTCCCAACTTCAAAAGATTTTCCAATATCTTTTCATTTCCCATGCCAATGAATTCCTTGTGTTTTAAGGAATTCATTTCCTTGATATCATAAAGAAATAAATCACAGTAAGGAAGAATGGCTTCTATAGTCTCATATTCCACCTGTCCGCAGGTTTCTACTGCCGTGTGGATACATAAATCATGAAATTCTTTTAACAGCTTTGCGGCGAAGTCTTTTTGCGCCAGAGCTTCTCCCCCTGACAAGGTTATACCGCCGTCCCTGCGAAAAAATGAGCTGTCTTTCATAACTTCTTTTTTAATCTCTTCCACAGATAACTCTTTCCCTACTATTTTTAAAGCCATAGGGATGCATTCTTCAATACATGTACCACATACCATACATTTTTCCCGGTCAATTACTACGCCCTTGTATTTCTCTATGTAAATAGCGCCATTTGGACATACCTTTTGGCATATCCCACACATCCGGCATTCTTTTTTAGAATACATTACCTGCTTTTTCTTATTCTGGGACTCCGGATTTGCACACCATATACAGTTTAAAGGACAGCCTTTTAAAAATACAATCGTACGAATTCCTGGTCCATCATGTATAGAAAAACGCTGAATGTTGAATATTATTCCGCTCATACCCATTTTTTTAACTCCTATCCATAATATCGAAGGCGGCAGCACTGCGCCTGCCGCCTCCTAAGCATTTCTCATTTTAAAATCCCTGTTGCTCTGTTCTGGAAATAAGATTATCCTGTAAATCCGAATCCAGTTCCGTGAAAAACGCACTATATCCAGCAATACGTACCATTAAATTTTTATATTCTTCAGGTGCTTTTTGTGCTTTTTTCATCGTGTCTGCCGAAATAACATTAAATTGTACATGCCATCCGCCTAAGTCAAAGTATGTACGAATCAGCTTCATAAATTTCCCCATATTTTCCGGTGTATCAAGTACCTTTGGATTGAATTTCTGGTTCAGTAAAGAACCGTTAGAAGCTGCAATATGGTCTAATTTTGCAACTGATTTAATAACAGCTGTGGGTCCTAATTTATCTCCGCCAATTGAAGGAGAGACCCCATCTGCCAATGGCTGCTGGCTCAATCTGCCGCTTGGCAGTGCCGCAACGTCCACTCCCATTGGGACATTAGATGATACCGGATATAATCCTGCATGGAATCTGCCGCCACGTGCATTAGGATATTTCTCCAATTCTTTACAAAAATGCTTACCGACCATGACACCCAATTTATCTACAGTATCATCATCATTCCCAAATTTAGACACATTTTTTAAATCCCTGTGTAATTTTTCATAACCCTCAAAGTTTGCTTTCAAAGCAGCCAATAATTCTTTCATGGTATATTTCTTATCATCAAATATCATTTGACGGATTGCCGCCAAAGAATCTGCCGCATCAGCAAGCCCGACGCCCTGAGGAGCTGTAAAATTGTACCGGGCACCACCTCGTGTAAGATCCTTTCCTTTTTCCAGACAGTCTTTCATACAAATAGAAATATATGGGGTAGGAAGATTATTCTGGTGTGAATAATCAATGCCATTTAAAGTCGCTATCATCTGGCTGACAAAGTATTCTACCTGGATTTTGTAGGCTGCTACAAAGTCATCAAAAGTCTTAAATTCCTCTGCTTTGCCGGTCTTTGGTCCCACCTGTTTGTCGGATAGCATACATATGCCGTCATTGATTGCCAGTTCTATACATTTTGCAAGATTGAACATGCCGGAGTTTGTCCATCCATAATACATACCTTTAGGAGACGCTTCGACACAGCCAATGAGTGCATAGTTTCTGGCTTCATCTAGTTTAACTCCTCTGCTTAATAAGGCCGGTACTATTGCGCCGTCATTGAATAATGATGGTTTTCCAGTACCCACTTTAATGTATTCGCTGACACGCAGTAAGAAGTCATCAGGTGTATTAACATTATATCTGATTGCAAGGTTCGGCTGTGTCAGCCGCATATTATCTTCTGCTTCCATACACAAAAAGGATATTTCATTAGTATCATCATTCCCATCATCATCCTGCCCGCCGATAGTCAGAATCTGACCGATGGAATACCCTGAATAATATTTTGCATTGATATTATCATAGGCTTTCATGATTTCGAAAAATTTAATCCATAAACATTCCAATAACTCCTGTGCGTTTTCTTTCGTTATAATTCCGGCATCAATATCGTGTTTATAATAAGGATAAATTAACCGGTCAAATCTTTCTGTGGATATGGCAAGCCCGTCTACTTCCAACTGTATTAATAACTGGTGGAACCACACTGCCTGCAATGCTTCATGGAAGGTTTCTGCTGGTTTTTCCGGCACTTTATTACAAATTCCGGAGATTTTTAGTAATTCTGCTTTTCTTACTGCATCGTCTTCTTTCAAAGCAAGTTCTGCCGCCAGTTTAGAAAATCTTTTTGCAAACATGATGGCTGCCTGGGAACATAATAGTGCAGATTTATAGAATATCATTTTTTCTACATTTTCTGACTGCGTCATGTCAAGGTTGTCTATTTTTTCCTGGATTTCTTCTGCAATCTTTCCATAGCCTTTTTTCAATACTACATCATAATCTGCGACCAGATGGCCTACTGCATTTTTCCAATGTAAATCATTGGAATAGATTCGGTAATCAACTAACCATGCATTTTTACTTTCAGCCGGAATTAAATCCAACGTACGGTCCTGGACCGTTTTTCCTTCCCAATATGGAAAAACTTCTTTTTTCAGGACTTCTTCAACTTCCGGACGCACATAAAATTTATCAGATCCTCTTGTCCAGAAATCGCTAATATCTTCTTTAATCCAGGTTGCTGTTGTTTCCGGGAAAATTGGCGAGCTTCTTGGTTTACTGCATTGGTTTCCAACGATTAATTCTCCGTCATAAATACATACCGTCATTTCTGCTAATGTGTTATAAAATGTTTTTGCCCTGCGTATCGCCATAGGCTCAGACTCCGTTTCCTTATATGTCCTCGTCGCAATGATAGCTCTTTCCGGACATATTTCCGGTGTGACACTTCGAATCCACTCCCGCAGCTTCTCGGTTCTTACAAATTTTACATTACTCATACTTAATCCTCCTTTACTTAATTTGCAATCGCCCATCCTTAAATATAGTCTAAAGGATGGGCAAAAATTTTATGTATTTTCTATGTAACTAATCAATGTAATCTGCCGCATTTTCTTTAGTAATAAGTTCGAATGGGATCATATATTCTTTATCTATAGTTTCACCTTTTGCAAGTTTTACACAGATATCAATCGCTGTAGCTCCCTGTTCCGGTCCATTTTGAAGAATTGAAGCCTCCAGGCGGCCATCTAATACAGCCTGAATATTATCTTCGTTTCCATCCACACCAAGGATAATGATATCTTCTTTCCTACCTGCTGCTTCACACGCTTCTAAAGCTCCCATGGCCATGTCATCATTTTCACAGATAATTGCGTCGATTTCCGGATATTTTACCAGCCAGTCTTCTACTTGTGCCATAGCTTCGTCTCTCTGCCAATTTGCTGTTTTGCATTCTAACAAGTTGTATTTGCTGTCAGCAAGAATGGTATTCTCTAAACCTTCGTATCTGAAAATCTGTGAAGACTGGCCCATAATCCCTTCTAGTATTAATATATTTCCACCATCCGGCATCTGTTCCATAATGAAGTTTCCAAGCATTTCTCCTGCATCAACATCATTAGACCCTACAAAAGAATCATATTCACCGTCATTTGTGTTGGTACATACTTCAACTATAGGAATTCCTGCTGCATTTGCCGCCTCAACAATCGGTATGCATGCGTCTGAATCCTGTGGGCAGAATAATAATACATCAACACCCTTTGAGATAAAGTCTTCTGCCTGGCTTAACTGTGTATTTAAGTCCATCTGTGCATCTGCTACCTGAAGTTCAACAAATTCATAATTATCAACTTGTGAATCAATACCGCTTTTTAAGAATTGCATATAGGTATCAGATAGTGTCTTAACAGAATAGCCAATAACAATTTTTTCTTCCCCCGCTGCGTTATCATCTGTTGTCGTACTGCTAGCATTGCCTGATGTAGTATTAGCTGCATCATCTTTCGTATCACTTTCGCCGTTTGACCCACAACCGGTTAACATCACCGCTATTATGGAAATCACCATAAGCATTGATAACACTTTTCTCTTCATTTTCTTCTTCTCCTTTATGTTTTTAAAATATATAATATACTATCAAGTATTTGATAGACATTATCTTTGTCCTATAGTATACCTGTCTTTATTTTGCCTGCCGGCTTCTTGCATCTAAAGCAACTGCTACGATAATAATGATACCCTGGAATACCATCTGGAAATAACTTGATACACCTAACATATTTAATGAATTGTTGATTAATCCCAATGTCATAATACCGAGTACAGTTCCAAGCGTTGTACAAAGTCCACCACTCATGCTGGCACCGCCGATGACTACTGCAGAAATAGCATCCAGTTCATAACCGCTGCCCAAAGATGGATTCCCGGCATTAATACGTGAGCCTAATATAATCCCTCCCAATGCTGCCATAAATCCACACATTGTGTATACAATTATTTTCATTTTCTTTACGTTAATCCCTGCAGTAATTGCTGCATTTTCATTACCGCCGGTTGCTAATACATTTCTTCCAAATTTTATCCAGTTTAAGATAAAATAAAATATAACAATAGCCACGACTAGCATAATTGCCGGAATCGGAATAGATAGCCCCGTAACCGTCCCCTGCCCAATCACTTTATAAGTTGCTGATTTTAATACATAGGGCTGCCCATTACAATACAGATATCCCAACCCACGAAACATTGTCATGGTTCCCATGGTTACAATGAATGGCGGAATTTTTAAATATGCAATACACAGGCCGTTAAATGCCCCACATAAAATACCTGCTGCTAATGCAGCTAGTACCGCATATACCGTGAACATCTGATTATCCGGATTCATAGTTAAAACGCTTCCCGCAACCAGCGTTGCTACAGCTACGATAGATCCGACTGAAAGATCGATTCCTCCAATCATTATTACAAAGGCCATGCCCAGTGCAATCATTCCATTCATAGATACCTGCTTTAAAATGTTCAACATATTTGCAGAAGTCCGAAATGCCGGCTGAACAATACACATAATCAAAATAAATACAATAATAATTATCATCAGTCCATAACGAGTCATAAAACTTTTTAAATTAATGCTTTCTTTTTCTACCCCTTCTGTTCTGACTTTCTTTATATTATTCATCTTCTATCCCTCCGATTGCCACACTTAACACTTTTTCTTGTGTAATTTCTTTGTCTAAAATTTCTTGTCTATTAAATTCGCCCTTGATTTTGCCATTCCCCATGACAATCAGTCTGTCACACATGGACATTACCTCAGGCAATTCAGATGAAATTAATATAATTGCCATACCTTCTGCCGCAAGCTTGCACATTAAAGTATAAATCTCAGCCTTTGCCCCAACATCAATTCCTCTGGTTGGTTCATCTAGTATTAAGATTTTCGGCTTTGCCATCATCCATTTTGCGAGAATAACCTTCTGCTGATTTCCACCACTTAAGCTTCCCACTAGAGTTCTTGGCGTAGGAGTTTTTACATTCAGTTTTTTTATATATTCAACACACCTTGATATCTCTGAACGCTTCTTTAAAATCAAGCCTTTATTCATCTTTGGAAGCGTCGGCAGAGATATATTCTCTAATACGGAACGTACAAGTACTAATCCATTTCCTTTTCTGTCTTCTGTAACAAATCCGATTCCGTGTCTTATGGCATCCTTTGGACATTTTATCGTCACCGGTTTTCCTTCTATAGTAATTTCTCCCGAAGTCAACTTCTCAATCCCAAAGATTGCATTCATCACCTCACTTCTACCAGCTCCTATCAATCCTGCAAATCCCAGGATTTCTCCTTTCTTAAGTTCAAAAGAAATATCTTTAAATTTACCAGTTCTTGTCAAATTCTTTACTTCCAGGATTTTATCTTTAATCTCTACTTCAACTTTAGGGAAAATATCTTCAACTGATCTTCCTACCATCATGGAAATCAATTCATCTTGGTTTACATCTTCCACAATTCTAGTTCCTATGTACTGTCCATCCCGAAAAATCGTTGCCCGGTCTGCAATTTCAAATATTTCCTCCATACGATGGGATATATATATTATCGAAACTCCCCGTTCTTTTAAATTAGCAATCGTTCTGAATAATATTCGAACTTCTTCATCTGTTAAGGAAGATGTTGGTTCATCCATAATAACTACCTTTGTTCTGTATGTGGCGGCTCTTATAATTTCCAGCATCTGCATTTGTGCAATATTCAGTTCCCTTACCTTACCAGTTGTTTTTACATTCAGCTCATACTCATTTAAGTACTCCGCTGCTTTCACATTCATTTTCTTTTTATCAAGAATACCATTTTTCTTGGGTTCCCGCCCTACAAACAAGTTCTCAGCAACTGTCATATCTTTTAACGGGCTTAGCTCCTGATGAATCATGGAGATTCCTAATTTTAATGCTTCTGATGAACTTTTTATTTTAATCTCTTCACCAAAATAGATAATCTTACCTTCATCCGGGAAATACTGTCCACTTAGTATTTTCATCAAAGTAGATTTACCTGCTCCGTTCTCTCCTAACAACGCATGTACTTCTCCCGGCTTTATCTGGAGCCGTGCATTATCCAGTGCCTTAACTCCCGGGAAATATTTGTCAATTTCCAACATCTCTAAGCAATATTCTGCTTTTTTCTTGCTTGTTTCTACTTCCATTTTAATACAGCCTCCTCGATGTCATTCAAACTCCATTTTACTGCTGCGATAACACCTTTTGATGAACTATACAATAAATTCTTTTTTGTTATTTACTTTCTTATCTGTTCTAACTACAATCATTTTAACATTTGTCATAACATTTGTCAATATCACTTGGCGTATTTTTTTTGCCCATGAAATTTGTGCATTTTTATTTCACGCAAATCTCACAGGCAAAAGGATTTTTTCATTATCCACCAATCAAAATCTTCAGACTTTTGGCTGATAATTTTCTCTCTATTTCCTTTATATATACCTCCGGAACTGTTCTGTTTTCTATACTTACAGGCCGTCCTAAAGCTTCGTATTTAGGCTCTCCATACTGATGGAACGGTAAAATATGAATTTCCTTAACTCCTATACTTTTTGCAAACTCCGCAGTATTATCCAAATTTTCCCAACTATCATTCATATTATGTATCAAAGGGACACGGATGATGAGCGGAATACCTTTTTCCTTGATTCTTACCAAATTGTCCAATATCTGTTCGTTTCCCACTCCTGTATAAACTTCATGTATCCCAGAGTCCATATGCTTAACATCATACAAAATCTGATTGCAATGAGATGCTACTGTCTCCAAATGCTCAAAGGGGGCAAACCCTGTCGTTTCCATGGCCGTATCGATACAATTCTCCTGAAAACATTCCAGCAGTTTAGCAACGAATTTCCATTGCATCAGAGGTTCTCCACCGGAAACGGTGACACCTCCCAGGGAGGCCGTATAAAACATGGCATCTTTATTAACAAGCTTAATAACTTCATCGACAGTATATTTTCTGCCTACCGACTTCAAGGCCTGAGTAGGGCAAACATCAACACAGCACATGTGATGGATACATTCTGTTTGTCTTAACATATTATTTCCAATTTTTTTTGGACACGCCATAATACACTTTCCACATCCAATACATTTATTCTTCCAGAAGATTCTAGAAAAACCAGTTTCCTGTGATTCCGGATTGGAGCACCATCTGCACCTTAAAGGGCAGCCTTTAAAAAATATGACTGTGCGTATTCCATTGCCGTCATTCACACTATATCTTTGTATGTTAAAGATAAGTCCTTCCATTTCTTTTCCAACCTGCCTGTTCAATATAATTTGTTTAATATCGCATCCCTGATTACATCGTATGCTCTGTCCTGTTTATTATATCTTCCTGTAATTGTTTGTTTAAGGTTATAAAATATGCGCTATATCCCGCTACCCGAACCATCAGATCCCTATAATTTTCCGGATGTTTAATGGCATTGTACAAGGTTTCTTTATCAACAACGTTTATCTGAATCTGAAATCCTTTTTTAAGAAAATAAGTTCGTATCAATGAAACAAAATTACGAATACCAGTGTTATTGTCAAAGCAGGAAGGATTAAATTTTACATTCAGAAGTTGTCCCCCTGCATACATAATATTGGGAATGGCTGCTACTGAGTTAATCAATGCTGTCGGACCGTTCACATCACTTCCGCCAAAGGCAGAAATACCTTCTGAAATAGGTTCCCCGGCCTTTCTGCCGTCAGGCGTCGCCCCAACAATATAACCTGCCGGAATATTTGCCGCTACAGTTGCCGTAGAAGGAATGAATTTTCCGCCAATAGGTCCTTTCCCATAACGGGTATTTTTATAACTCATCTTATTTTTAGACCAGAAATGGATAAAATCAAATGCAATCTGATCTGCATTTTCATCGTCATTTCCAAAGGCACTTCCTTTGCTCATGAGAATCTGGCGGATCTCTTCTCCTTTTGGTGAGGTGGCTTCATCTTCAAAATTGGTATCCAGTGCATGAAGTAATTCTTCCTTAGTAAAAATCATCTCATCGAATACTAATTTTTTAATCGTCGCCAGACAATTAATACAGGAAGCTGTCCCTACCATTTGTCCTCCGGTGAAATCATATTTTGCTCCACCCTTTTTGATTTCTTTTCCTCTATGTATACAATCCGAAATTACCGAGGAAAGAATTGGTGTAGGCATAATATCTTCCCATATCAAATCAACTAGGTTGTCCTGGATGACATGATGTTTTAAATAATATTGCTGTTGTTTGTTAAATTCCTCCATAAATTCTTCAAAGCTTCGCACCTGGGTGAAATTTTTCCCGGGCATCGGCGTGTATCCGGTTCTTGGATCTTTTCCTCCATGCATCGTTAATTCTAATACTTTTACCGGATTAGGGAATGCTGCGCCAAACCTTCCCCCAATTTTACCCTGCGGCGATGGTTCGACGCAGCCTGTAATGCCATAATCGTAAGCATCCTCCAATTCATATCCCTGACTTAGTAATGCCGGAATAATAGCATCATCATTATAAAGAGCCGGCATTCCAATTCCTTTAGCAATAGTTTTTGCACATTCTACAAGGAATCTTTCATTTGTACCCGGAAAGATTCGTACGGCTAAAAGTGGTTGAATCATTTTCATTTTTTTCGTACTTGCCAGGCAAATATAAGATAGCTCATTGACGGCATCTTTACCAATCTCTGTCTGCCCACCAATAGTTAAATTAGGATATACCATATATCCTACAAAAAATTCCGTATCTGCGACATTCCTCAGCTTACTCATTTCATTCAGCTTTATGTAGAAGCCATTGACTAATTCCAAGGCATCTTCGTAATTCATTCTTTTTTCTTTGATGTCCTTCTGAAACAGATAATACATATACTGGTCAAATCTTCCCAGTGATACTCCATGCCCATTACTTTCCATCTGGATAACAATATGCATAATCAGGACAGATTGTATACCTTCATAAAAGGTTTTTGCCGGTTTTGCAGGCACATTTGCACAGTTTTCACTAATCAGGAGCAATTCTTTTTTGCGGACAGAATCGATTTCTTTTTTTGCCGATTCTTTTGCATAAGTGCTTAATCGATTTGCATAAGCAATAATTGCCCGGGTTACAATAAGTACGGATTTATAAAAAGGTACTTTCCGCAAATCTTCGGGATTGCTCAAATCCAGTTTAGCCGTACATTTTTCTGCTTCTTTAATAATGCCATTTAATCCAACGGTTAAAACCTTTTTAAAATCAGGGATTGTATGTCCGTCTCCGCTCATCATAATCCAAGAACCATCAAATCCTTTTACATCCGTTCCGGCAATTTTAGTTTCTTCCGGAAGTCTGGCATATACCATATCTTCCTGGGTTTTTCCATTCCAGTATGGTAGAATCTCCTCTAATAATTCTTTCTTAATTTCAGGTTCTACAATATAAGGATCATTCTTTCGTTCATTAAAAGCACAGGGAGTCCCATTTAGTTCATCTATAATCCACTGGACTGAGAATTCCGGAAAGATAGAAGAACCTCTGGGTTTTTCTGCCAGACCTCCCACAAAAAGCTCTCCCTTTGAAATATATAAGGATATATTTTTTAAAACATGTTCTATAGCCAAAGCTCTGCGGATTGATATAGGCTCGCTTCCCGTACTCTTAAATGATTCCGTATAAAGTCTCGCTCTCTCTATACATAAAGGAGGGGTCGTGTCAAAATACCTGTTTCTTAAATCATTAATCCGCCTGGTTACATGAATTGATTCGTCCAATAATTTTATGCATCCGCTCATTCCCACAATAAAATTCCTCCTTATTTATCTCCTGATTCGGAAACTCTAATTATTTCCGGATATAGGCATCTTGGTATATGTTATTATTTGATTTTAGCATTCGTTATAACAATTGTCAATATTAATGCAATGCATTACATAAAGTTAAAAAATGGAAGTATACCGATAACAAAGGAACGGTTGCTCATTGACTAAAAGCTAGTCATTTTGCAACAGTTCCTCCATTCTAATAAATGCCGGGAGGTCATACAAAAGAGTGTCTCAAAAGCATTCAGCCTAAGCTACTTTTGGACACCCTCTATGACGTTTATAATTCACTAATTTATTTATTGAAGTAATATTTCTAGAAAATCTTCTTGTGTTAGATTGCTAAAATATTGAGATATTTTAACTCCTCCAAGTACCCTCTTTAAACTTTCTCTTTCTAGGGTTTTCCCTTTTAAAAGGTCTTCCAAGGTTTTACTATTCTGAAGGCTAAAATAATCCCCATGAAATTCAATATGTGTAATAATCCCGTCCTTAACTTCCAAATAAATCTGTATCTCACCTACGCATTCAATTCTTCTGGTCTTTTTCAAATTATATGCTGGGGATATACCATAGTTCCATTCCCACATATTATATCTGATTGCTTGAATTTCTTCGATTCTTTTGATATCTTCAGGTTTAAAAGAATGTGTTTTAAATTCCATGCCTTTAAACATATATTTAATAAGCATCACTTTAAACATATCCAATGTAATATTATCGTCTAAATAATCTTTTATATTAGTTACACGGCTGCGTACTGATTTAACGCCTTTAGATTCAATCTTATCTTTTCCAACTCTTAGTGCATTTTTAATAGCATCCAAGTTTGAATCAAACATAAGTGTCCCATGATGCATAACCCGCCCATTTTTGATATATTGGGCATTCCCTGAAAACTTCTTGCCATCAATGGTTATATCATTCCGCCCACTTACCTGCGCAGGAATGCCGAAAGCTCCTAAAGCTTCATTTATTTTTTCACAGAACACTTTTAAGCTCAAACCTGTTGATTTTTCTGTGTTAACTATAAAAGTATAATTTAAGTTACCCAAATCATGATAGACAGCCCCACCGCCGGACAGCCTTCTGACAACTTTTATATGATTATCTTCGACATACTTTTGATTAATTTCTTCTATAGTATTTTGATGTTTTCCAACAATAATTGCATTATCATTCTGCCATAACATAAAATAATCTTCAAGACTATTCATTTCATCAAATACAAATTGTTCTAAGGAAAGATTAAAGCACGGGTCCGTAGATTTGGATTCTAAATAAATCATATGTATACCTTCCTTTATCTAAATAATTCTGTTATTACTTGCGAAACACTATCTGAAAAAGTGCGCTTCTTATCCGATTCAAGGGTCTTAATCGGAAAGACATCATAAATTGTGTCCCCAATATATACATAGCCATAACCAACCGTCTGGTTATAACCTACAGGAGCTTCGACTGAAGTTATATAGATATATTTGACATCTACATCCTCATGTTCTCCAATAAGCAGTGTCAACTCTTTATCATAATAAATAGGAATTTCCCCCTTAATACCATCTAAGACATTGATAGTTCCAAAATAATAATCACTGGTGACTATTGTCTTTTTAACAAAATGACTTAAACCATAATCCATCAATAGTTTTGTATCAGACCATTTATAAGTTTTGTTGGGAGGCCAGCCACAGGCCAATACAACTGATATGAACTGCTGTCCATTTCTTTCAACAGCTCCCACAAAACAATAACCGGCACCATTGGTAAAACCGGTCTTAACACCGATAGCACCATCCATCATCGTCAAAAAAGTATTCTTGTTATTGACTGTAAAACTTCTTCCTGTTGTTATTTCGTTAAAAGACCAGGATTTTGTATTGGTGATTTCTATAAACTTTTCATTTTGCAGTGCGTACCTGGTGATAAGTGCCAACTCTGCTGCAGTTGTATAATGTTCAGGGGCATCTAATCCATTAGGGGTGACAAAGTTTGTTTGAACGCAGCCTAATGCTTCGGCTTTTTGGTTCATGAGTTCGGCAAATCCTTCCACACTCCCTCCGATATGTTCGGCAATAGCTACGGCTGTATCATTATGGGACTCAAGCATTAGGGAATATAATAGGTCTTTCAAAAGATATTGTTCTCCCTGTGCAATATTCAATTGCACATCCGGCATTGTCTGGGCGTATTTTGAAACTGTGACAACATCATCTAAATTACCGTATTCCAAAGCAATCACTAATGTCATGATTTTTGTAGTACTTGCCATCGCAACAGGTTCATTTTCACTCTTTCCGTATAGTATTCGCCCTGTCATCCCATCCATTAAAACAGCATATCCTGATCTCAGGTTTAAATCATCCAAAAACTGTTTGTTGCTCTCAGAACTAACATTCAGTATCTCTACAGACTCACCTTTTACCCTGTATATGACTTTTGAAAAAATTCCAAGCACAAACAATATTAAAATTAGAACAATAGGAGCTTTCTTGCTTAACTTCAACATGGCAGTTTCCTAATAACCTATTTATTCTAATGTATAAAAAACAAAGGTCGTTTATGCTAAATGTAGTCACTAATTTGGTTTTGCTTCCACAACATGCATCATATTTGTCATGGCACCCTCACCGGTGACAATATTCGTTGCCGGATCGCCGGCTGTAAAAACAGCAAGCTCTCCTGTTTCGATCAAATGATTACTTTGTATCGTTTTCATAGAGCGGTTAATAATATGCTCCGTCGTATCTTCTTCAATTCCTTTAAGCGGTTTTACGCCCCAATAAATCTGCATCTTTTTCAAAGTTTTTTCATTGGGTGAAATGGCATAAATCGGTTGCTCGGGTCGGAAATTCGATATCAGCCTGGCAGTCTGACCGGTAACTGTCGGGATAACAATACAACGGGCGCCCACATTAATTGCTGTGGTCACCGATGCTAATCCTACTGCGCTTGATACATTACTTTTTCGATGCATTTTCTTATTTTCCAATTGTCCGGCATAGTTCAGATGATTTTCTGTGGATTCTGCTATTTCAACCATCATTTTGACTGCCTCTAGCGGATATTTACCCATCGCGGTTTCACCGGAAAGCATAATAGCATCTGTGCCATCATAGATCGCATTGGCCACATCACCGGCTTCAGCCCTGGTTGGTCTTGGATTACGCATCATCGAATCCAGCATTTGGGTTGCCGTAATAACCGGTTTATAGTTATCATTACATTTTTTAATAATCATTTTTTGAATGTAGGGTACATCCTGTGGCGGTATTTCAACACCTAAGTCACCGCGGGCAACCATAATACCGTCGGAATAATGAAGGATCTCATCCAGATGGTCAATACCTTCGGCGTTCTCTATTTTAGCAATAACGCAAATATGTTCCCCATGGTACTCCTGTAAAATAGCTTTAATTTCTTTGATGCTTTCGGCGTTTCTCACAAAGGAGGCGGCAATAAAGTCCATACCCTGTTCAATACCAAAAATAATATCATTCTTGTCTTTTTCGGTTAGTGCAGGAAGTTTGATACTAACACCAGGAACATTAACGCCTTTTTTCTCACCAAGCTCGCCACCGTTAATGACTTGGCACTTTATATCACTGTCATCTAAAGAAAGAACTTCCAACCCAATAAGGCCATCATCAATTAAGATATGATTTCCGGGGCTTACATCCTTCACCAGCCCTTCATAACTTACATATATAATTGAGGAATCTCCGACTACCTCTTTTGTTGTTAATGTAAAGATATCTCCTTCGTTCAAGATGACTTTTTGACCCTCTTTTAGAAGACCGGTACGGATTTCCGGCCCTTTTGTATCAAGCAGCATGGCAATTGGTAATCCTAATTCCTTTGAAATACTTTTTAATAGATTAATTCTCCCCAGTTGTTCTTCGTGATCACCGTGGGAAAAATTAAATCGGGCAATGTCCATCCCGTTTTCCGCTAAATTTTTTAACAATTCGCGATTATTGGTATTGGGTCCCATTGTACAAATGATTTTTGTTCTCTTCATACTTATCCTCCGTGGCAAAGATCGATTATTATTACGAAACATCAATTTTTACATTCTACATTATATTTCCATACATGTCAATACAACCAAATTTTATTCCTCAATACTGTTAAATATGCTGATTGCATCCTGGATATGATATGGTTCTGTATTTGAACTGCCTTTCGCATTGGCGGTAATCAGAAGATAATGATTACCGTTAATTTTTGCAATGCTGGCCAGACATAGACCTGCTTCTCCGGTATATCCTGTTTTACCACCCAGGATATATTCATTATTCATTTGCCAGACCTCCAGTTTCTCAAACATTGTACTTGTTAAAGTCAGTCCGCCGGAAGTTACATGAGTTTTGGTTGTGAAAATTTCTCTGAATATATCATTTTTCAAAGCATATTGCAGTAATTTGACTAAATCCTCCAGTGTTGAGTAATGAGCATCATCATGAAGACCGGTACAATTGACAAAATGGGTGTTTTCCATACCTAGTTTTTCGGCCTCACGATTCATCAGTTTAACAAAATCTTCTTCAGTACCGGAAATCTTATTTGCCAGACCTACCGCTGCGTCAGCTCCTGATGATAACATGACCCCATAAAGTAAATCGATTGCCTTGACTTTATCATCCGGAGAAAAACCAGCCATTGATGCACCTTCCTCATAGAGTTCGTTAAACATACCTTCTTCAAGAGTAATTGTTTCGCTTAAATCGGCCAACTGTTCAAGGCAAACAATCGTTGTCATTATCTTTGTCAGCGATGCCGGGTAAATTCTATCCTCTCCACATATCTCTCCGATAACTTTTCCATTATCTAAATTAACTAAAATCATATTTTTACTATAAATATTTGCTACTGTTTCTAGCAGTTCATCATTATTTTTTTCTAAATGAATGGCATAAGTGGCACTTTCCACCTGAATGGCCGAATTTTTTGCAAGGGCAGCTGTAATGATACAGGAAAAAATAATTAAATATAATATTAACTTCTTATTTTTCAATTTCATATAATACACTCCTTTAAACAAACCTGTAATGGACTGTATTATCGGATTCTATAATATCATTTGGAATAATTAGCAATTTTATACATCTTTATAAAAATTTAAGAATTAAAAATGTCCTGCAATATTTTTTAGATATGCAGGACAAAATTTATACCTCTAACTTTAATTCGACTTCTTCTAAAGCCTCGGACTTGAGTTCTTCAATCTTTAGCGGATCTATCAGGGGTAATTCATCCTGAGATTTAATCCCAAAGGTTCTTAAAAATTCTTCAGTCGTTCCCAATAAAATAGGTCTCCCCGGTGCATCTAGCCGCCCCACCTCACATATCAGATTATATTCCAATAAGCGGTTTACGGCATGGTCAGAACTGACGCCTCTAATTTGCTCAATCATAGACTTGGTCGCTGGTTGTTTATAAGCAATAATGGAAAGGGTTTCCAACTGAACCTCAGTCAGAGTATGTTTTTTAGGCTGGTGAATTAACCTTGTGATATAATGATAATATTCTGGCTTGCTAGATAATTGATAAGCACCGTCTAATTCAATCATCCGAATGCCTCTATCATTCTTTTCATAATTATCCATCATCTGATGCAGCAGCTTCTTTGTTGTGATTTCATCATGCTCTATGGTTTCGGCAAGCTCTTTGAGAGTTAACGACTTTCCCATCGTAAAAAGTAATGCTTCAATTGCCGCTTGTATATTTTGAATTTCTGTCATTTTAGGTCCTCCTGAGCTATTACGTCATTTCTATTTCGATATCTTCAAACAGATCATTTTGTACGACAGCTATTTTCCCGCTTTTCATCAATTCCAGAATGGCTAAAAATGTTACAATTGTATTCATTTTACTTACCTGGCTCAACAAAAGGCTTCGAAAGCTAAATCTTTTATTTATTTTACCATAATTCTCTATTTCAGCCAACCTATCTCCAAGACTTAACTTCTCCTGTTCAATTTTTCCATATTGGCTTCGGATAGGATCAATCTTATCTTCCTGCTTTTTAATGACTTCTTTAAAAATCTCATGGAGTTTTTTGATTGTCATATCACCTACCAAGGCATCTAAATCAATTGGTGGTTCTACATATTCTAAATCATCAGGAATGGTTGTCTGTTTGAACATGGCTCCCTGGGATTCGGTCAGCTTGTCTTTAAGTTCCAGTGCGGCATATTTAAACATTTTATACTCTAAAAGGCGTTCGATTAACTCCTGGCGGGGATCCCCGATATCATTCTCTTCTTTTTCCTCTACAGGCAGCAACATCTTAGATTTGATCTTTAATAATGTTGCTGCCATGACTAAAAATTCACTCATGATTTCCATATCTAATTCCTGCATCTGACTAATCGTTTCCAGATACTGGTCAGTAATTAATGAGATAGGAATATCATAAATGTCAATTTTATTAATATCAATCAAATGAAGTAATAAAT
>Ga0153983_1000062_pt1 | contig 24132 bp, 25 predicted proteins | sample TSGA067MetaG_FD_104693 | JGI IMG/M metagenome (GOLD analysis project Ga0153983, IMG submission 104693) | Attine ant fungus gardens microbial communities from Georgia, USA - TSGA067 MetaG | ecosystem: Host-associated > Fungi > Mycelium > Unclassified | place: USA: Georgia, Alexander Wildlife... | reverse complement strand
GGACGCTGTCCTCCCTTTTGGGAATGGCTGCTGCTTACATTCTGCGGACGAAATACTTGAACAATATTCGATTTCTTTTTTGGCTTTGTTTCTTCAGCGGTCGATTCCACTGAAGCCATCTTTACCTGGCTTCCTTTATCCTCTGTTGTTTTCTTATAGTGATCACGGATCATATCCGTATTTTCATCACTGACACTACTCATATGACTTTTCACTTCTATATTGTTCGATTTTAAATATTCTAAAATCTCTTTATTTGATTTGTTCAGTTCTTTAGCAAGTTCATGTACTCTGAGTTTTGACATACTTACTACCTCCTTCTTGTTTCAAATTCATTACCAGTTGCTTTTTAATCGCCTCTGCAAAATTATCATCCAGGATTGCCAGAGATGCGCGGAATTCTTTGCCGATCGCATTGCCCAACTCCTCTTTTTTACCAAAAAAGTAAATGGGCACTTGATAATATTCACACATATTACGGAATTTTTTTTTGGTATTGTCAGAGGCACTCTCGGCAACAATTACCAATCGCCCTTTCCCTGCCTTCACTGCTTTTTCTGTGGAAAATTCTCCGCTGACAATTTTGCCGGCTTTCATTGCTAATCCTATCAGAGATAGTATCTTACGATTGTTCAATACTTTCTAACTCCTTTTTTAAACTTTTATAAACAGTTTCAGAAATCGGCATTTTCAAAGAACGTTCTAAACCTTTGCTTTTTTCCACTTTTTCAAAACACTCTCGCGAAAAGCAAAGATATGCACCTCTTCCATTTTTTTTACCGGTAACATCCAGCACAATCTCACCATCTGATGTTTTTAAAATCCGCATTAACTCTTTTTTATTTTTCATTTCACCACATCCTACGCATTTTCGCATTGGAACTTTACGTGTGACACTCATATCTTCACATCCTACTCTTCGTTCTCATCCTTTATATTTATAGATTCTACAAATTCTTCCATTTCTTCTTCATAATCCATTGGTTCTTCTGATTCATAATAATCAAAATCGCCGGCTTCCCTTGCCTGTGTCTCACTTTTGATATCTATCTTAAATCCTGTCAGCCGGGCAGCCAGTCTGGCGTTCTGCCCTTCTTTTCCAATTGCCAGAGATAATTGATAATCCGGTACAATTACCTTGGCTGTTTTTTCATCAGGATCTGCCATTACGGAGATGACCTTTGCAGGGCTTAACGCATTTTCAATTAAAATCGCTGGATTTTCACTCCAATTGATAACGTCGATTTTTTCACCCCGAAGCTCATTTACAATCATATTCACTCTGGATCCGTTCATTCCTACACAAGCACCTACCGGATCCACATCCGGGTCATTTGACCATACCGCGATTTTCGTTCTGGAACCGGCTTCTCTTGCAATGCTTTTAATCTCCACCGTTCCGTCCCTGACCTCTGTGACTTCCGATTCAAAAAGCCTCTTTACTAATTCCGGATGCGTTCTGGATACTAATATTTTAGGCCCTTTCGGTGTGTCTTTTACCTCCAGAATGTATAATTTAATCCGTTCCGTAGGGCGAAAAGCTTCGCTTTTTACCTGCTCTGTTTCATTAAGGATCCCATCTGCTTTTCCCAGGTTAATGCTATAGTTTTTACCAATACTTCTCTGCACAATACCTGTTACAACATCCTTCTCTTTCCCATAATACTGATTGAAGATAACTTTCCTTTCTTCCTCCCGGATCTTCTGCAGGATTACATTTTTTGCATTTTGAGTAGCAATACGCCCAAATTCTTTGGATTGGATCTCGATATTCACAACATCTCCAGGCTCATATTTTGAGTCAAGCAACTTTGCACTTGTTAGGGCTATCTCAGTAACAGGATCCTTTACTTCTTCTACAACTGCTTTCTTTGCATATACATTAAAATCACAAGTCTCCGGGTCAATATTCACCTGTACATTATCAGCTTTTCCAAAATGATTTTTACAGGCTTGAATCAAGGATTGCTCAATCGCTTCTAACAAAGTTTCTTTACTGATCGCTTTCTCCTTTTCAAGCATGTTCAATGCTTCTAATAATTCTGTATTCATGATTCTTCTCCTCCTGAATTTTTAAAAATCAACTGCCTGCCTGATGCGGGCGATTTCTTTTTTCGCAAATTTTCTGTTAGATCCATCCGTCTCTTCAATAGTCACACTGTTATCATCATATGCTGTGAGAATCCCATCAAATTCCTTTTGTTTATCAATTGCCTGATACGTACGAATCTCTACCTTTTTCCCCATGTTCCTTTCGTAGTCTTTTGTTTTTTTCAACGGTCTGTCCAGACCGGGTGAGCTTACTTCCATGATGTAAGCCCCCTCAATAAAATCTTCTTCATCCAGTTTTTCACTGAAAATACGGCTTACTACCGCACAATCTTCCACGGTAACTCCGCCATCTTTGTCTATATAGGCACGCAGATACCAGTTACTTCCTTCCTTTACATATTCCACATCGACGAGTTCAAACGCATTGGCATTCACAATAGGAAGCAGAAGCTCCTCCGCTTTTTGTTCGTACATTTCCTTTTTGGTCATATGTTCACCCTTCCTGGTTATTTATCATTTATCCCTACACACGACAAGAGTGGACTCCTTCAAGTCCACTCTTGTTTTGTATATTTAATTTTTATCTTTTTCTATAATACCATCAATTGTTTGTAAATGCAAGGGTTTTCTTCACACTCTTACCTTCGTCCCTTTTCCATCTCTTTTTCCGGTTTTTAATCGATTTAGTGCAACTGATTTCTCTTTATACTTTGTCGAATACTCCATGCGGCTCTCCAATAAATAGACCTGCTCCACCTCATCTGCGCTTTGAAGTTTTATTCCCCGTACACCCAGAGCTGTCTTTTTCTGCTCCGGCACTTCTTTCTTTAGGAATTTTAAGAAGTATCCTTCCTTTGTCTGAAGGACAACGTATTCCATCGGATTGGAAATTCCTACAAACACTACCTGGTCATACTCTGCTAATTTGGTAGCTGCAACCATACGCTTGGTGACATCAAATTCTGACCCCGCCACTTGCTTAACGGCCCCTTTCTTTGTAGCAAATAAAAGCTGAGACTGCTTTATACTTTCCAGACTTCCGGCAAATAAAAGTTGTTCCTTTGTACTGTCATAATTACATAGATTATCCACAGGTATTCCTTTGTCCTTGAATTTTACCAGGGGTAAATCCAATACTTTTAGCGTATGCATTTTCCCCATATCTGTAAATACACAAATTTTATCTGTGTTCCTGCAGGAAAATAAATATTTGCTTTCCGCATCCGCTGTTTCCTTATTTCTTTCATAGGTTGCCTGGTCGATGGTTTTTGCGTATCCGAACCGATCCATAAGAAAGACAACATCCATTTCTTCAATTTTTTTCTCTTCATATACCGCCTGTTCGGCATTTTCAATAACTGTTTTTCTGTCGCTCCCATATGCCTTTTTGACCGCTCTTAATTCTTTGATAATAACATCTGCCATAGAATCATAATTATTGAGAATATCCTCATATCTGGCAATGTTGGCAAGCGTCACTTGATGCTCTTTCATCAATGCCTCTATCTCAAGTCCAATCAGTTTATACAGACGCATTTCCAAAATGGCGGCTGCCTGGCGCTCTGTAAATGCAAGCTTCTTTGCCGCCTTTTCACTGGTTTTTGATTTGAATCGGATTCCCTCGGTAATGCCGTGAATCAGGCAGTCCTTTGCCTGTTTTTGATTGCTGCTGCCCCGGAGGATTTCTATAATCAGATCGATGACATCACAGGCTTTTATTAAGCCTTCCTGGACTTCTTTTTTATCAATTTCTTTCGTTAATAAATTTTTATATTTTCTTGTTGCAACTTCAAACTGAAAATCTACATGGTGCTCTATCACCTGCTTCAGACTTAGTATTTCAGGTCTTCCCTGAGCAACGGCGAGTATATTGACCCCAAAGGTATCTTCCAACCGGGTCTTCTTATACAGCATGTTTTTTAAATTTTCTTCATCGGCATCCTTTCGTAATTCCAGTACGATCCGAATCCCTTCTTTAGAGGATTGATTGGATATATCTGTAATATCCGTTGTTTTTTTTGTTTCTACTAAAGAAGCTACATCATTTAAAAATTTTCCGATATTTACTCCTACCATTGTATAAGGAATTTCGGTTATGACCAACAGCTTTTTTCCGGCCTTGCCTTTTTCAATCTTCACTTTTCCCCGCAGCTTGATTTTTCCGCTGCCGGTCTCGTAGATATTTAACAACTCATCTTTATTGATTACCAGTCCGCCCGTGGGAAAATCAGGACCTTTGATATATTTCATGAGTCCTTTCGTTGTAATGGACTCATCCTTCATATAAGCAATAACTGCATCTATCACTTCCAGCAGATTGTGAGGAGGGATACTCGTCGCCATCCCTACTGCGATTCCATCTGCTCCATTGACTAATAAATTAGGAATCCGTACCGGCAGAACTTCCGGCTCCTTTTCAGTAGCGTCAAAGTTAGGCACAAAGTCTACCACATCTTTGTCCATATCATTAAGATAAACTTCCTGGGTAAGCCTTTGAAGGCGAGCCTCCGTATAGCGCATAGCTGCCGCCCCATCTCCTTCAATAGACCCAAAGTTCCCATGACCGTCCACCAACGGCTGCCCTTTTTTAAATTCCTGTGCCATCACTACCAATGCCTCGTAGATAGAACTGTCACCATGCGGATGATATTTTCCCATCGTGTCACCTACAATACGGGCACATTTCCGGTAGGGTCTGTCATAGCGAATACCCAACTCATACATATCATACAATGTCCTGCGCTGTACCGGCTTTAGACCGTCCCGTACATCGGGCAATGCCCGGGCCACAATCACGCTCATGGCGTAATCAATATATGATTTCTGCATGATTTCAGAATATTCTGTCCTTACAATCTGCTCCTGCATCTTTTCCTCCTCTTTGCCGTCAACTAAATATCTAACTGGGCATCCTGCGCATGTTCATAGATAAACGCTTTACGCGGCGGTACTTCCGTTCCCATTAAAATTTCCGTTATTTCTGATGCCATGCGGGCATCTTCAATCTCCACTCTTGTTAACATACGGGTCTTGGGATCTAACGTGGTTTCCCACAGCTGTCCGGCATCCATTTCTCCCAGTCCCTTGTAACGCTGGAGCGTATAAGAGCCTTTATGTGATTTTCTGTATTTCGCCAAAGCCTTATCATCATAAAGATACTCCTCCGACCCTCTGGAAGGTATTACCTTATACAATGGCGGCATCGCAACATATACGTGTCCTTCATAGATGAGTTCCGGCATAAAACGGTAAAATAACGTCAGCAGCAATGTAGAAATGTGCGCTCCGTCTACATCCGCATCTGCCATAATAATAATTTTATCATAGCGCAGCTTCGTGATATCAAAATCATTGCCATATCCTTCGGAGAATCCGCAGCCAAATGCATTGATCATCGTTTTAATCTCCGCATTTGCCAGGACTTTATCAATACTGGCCTTTTCCACATTCAATATTTTGCCCCGGATCGGCAGTATCGCCTGGAAGCTTCGGTCTCTTGCCGTTTTTGCACTTCCTCCGGCAGAATCTCCCTCTACAATAAATACTTCACAGACACTGGGATCTTTTTTCTCACAGTTTGCCAGTTTTCCATTGGAATCAAAAGAATATTTTTGTTTTGTTAATAAGTTTGTTTTTGCTTTTTCTTCCGTTTTACGTATCTTTGCTGATTTCTCCGCACAGCTTAATACATTCTTCAAAGTTTCCAGATTTCGGTCAAAATAGTGTCCTGTTCCTTCTCCTGTCACCTTGCTTGTCGCTTTAAAGGCATCCTGGTTGTCCAATTTCGTCTTTGTCTGCCCTTCAAACCGGGGCGCCGGATGTTTAATAGAAATTACCGCTGTCAGACCGTTGCGAATATCCGCTCCGGTAAAATTCGCATCTTTTTCCTTTAAAATTCCAAGTTCTCTGGAATAATTATTCATCACCGTAGTAAACATGGTTTTAAATCCGGTAAGGTGGGTTCCGCCTTCTGCATTATAGATATTATTACAGAAACCCAGTACATTTTCATGGAATTCATTGACATACTGAAATGCCACTTCCACGGTAATCCCTTCCGTTTCCCCACTAAAATATACAGGCTCATGTATCACATCTTTTTTCTTATTTAAATCCTTGACAAATCCGATGATGCCATCCGGCTCATGATACGTAATCTGTTCCGCATGTTCCCCTCTTTTATCCGCAAATAAAATAGTAAGATTTGGATTCAGGTATGCCGTTTCATGCAGCCTGCTTTTTACCTCCGTAGCTGAAAATCTTGTTTTTTCAAAAATTTCCGCATCCGGAAGAAAGCTTACCCATGTTCCTGTTTCTTTCGTTTTTCCCAGCTTGGGAAGCAGTCCGTTCTCCAATTCAATAGTCGGAATTCCCCGTTCGTAACGGTCATGATAGATGAATCCGTCCCGACTTATTTTTATATCCAGCCGGGCAGAAAGTGCATTGACTACCGATGACCCCACCCCATGGAGTCCCCCGCTGGTTTTATATACAGTATCATCAAATTTTCCGCCGGCATGCAAAGTCGTATATACAAGGCGCTCTGCCGATATTCCTTTTGTATGCATTCCTACCGGTATGCCGCGTCCGTTATCCTCTACCGTTGCAGAACCGTCCTTTTCCAGTGTCACATGAATAACATCACAGCAGCCTGCCAGATGTTCATCCACCGCATTGTCTACAATTTCATAAATAAGATGGTTTAAGCCTTTTCCGGATACACTGCCGATATACATGCCCGGTCTTTTTCTTACTGCTTCCAAACCCTCTAAAACGGAAATACTGTCTTCATCATAAGTATTTTTCTTTGCCATCTTATCATCCTCTCGCTTCATTTATCTTAATACCTTTTCAATCGCCTTTGCAGCACCATCCCAGTCATTTGTCGCTGTTACTTCATCTGAGATTTTTTTAATGCTGGTGTTTGCATTTCCCATTGCAACCGAGTATCCTGCTCCGGAAAGCAATTCATAATCGTTATCACTGTCACCAATTGCCATAATACATTCATTAGGAATGTCAAGTCTGGCTGCCAGCTTACGAATCCCATCCAATTTACTCCATCTGCCATTTACAATTTCAAGATTCAATGACATCGTCGAAAGTGGATAACAGTCATCCAGCAGGGCAATCTGTTCCATCAGTTTCTTTCTGTCCTCTACCGTATTACAGATTATATGAATTTTACACGCTTTTTCAGTTACATTTTTCATCTCTTTTCGAAAATCCTGCAATACGATATTAGTGCGCAAAAGCTGCGCACAATATTCTTTGAGAACCGAAGAATTAAGGAGCATATCCACCCCCCTTTGCTCCACATACGCATCCTGCCCGGCATATACTTCAAAAAATGCGCCGTATCGTTTACTCAGCTCATAGACTTTACCGAGAATATTCTTCTTCATAACATGTATATAAAGAATTTCTTCTGTTTTCCCATCAGTGATTACCGTACCATTGGCATTGACAAAGTAAGGTATATTATCAATACCAGATAATACCCATCTGGTATTTCGATAACTGCGCCCGGTAGTGGGGACTACATAAATCCCTCTGGCAATTGCTTCTTTTATAGCTTCCAACGTCCGCCCGGATATGGTTACATCATCTCTTAAAAGAGTTCCGTCCATATCAATCGCTATCATCTTAATATCCATATCACTCTCCACTTTTATCGAAAAAGGATTACCTCTTTGGCAATCCCCATTTTGCTGCATATGCTACAAAAACACCTAGTACTGCTCCCGCCAAGATATCTGTCGGATAATGAACATATAAGTACATACGGGAAAAGGCAATTGCACCGGCCAATAATAATGCTGTTATTCCCCAGCTTTTATTCATAAAAAAAATTGCTGTCGCTGCTGCAAAGGAAGACATCGTATGCGCAGAAGGAAAAGAATAGTCCCCTGGAACAGAAATGAGTAACTGCACCGTATCATTCACCCAGCAGGGTCTTGGACGGGCAACCAGGTTCTTTATGATAAGATTCCCCAATATAAAGCTGAATATAAGAGCAAGACAAATGACCATCCCGCCCTTTCGATACTTTTTTGTACATAAAAACACAAAAGCGGTCAATATCCAAATAGTGCCATGATCACCCAGCCTTGTAATATATACCATTACTGCATCCAAAACAGGACGATGTATCGTTTGTATCTGATCTAAAATCATTGTTTCTATTTCTACAAAATTCATACATCCACCTGCTGATTATTTTTTACATGTTTTTATAACAACAATCGTTCCAACAACAAGAATCACAGCAAGACCTACCGGATAAATAATAAGGAAATTAGGAATGTTTTCTGAAAAAAATATATTCAAAACTTCCAGAATCGTTAGCAGCAATAAAATAACCGACAGCACCCGGGTCGTTTTTTTCTCATCATATTCATCCAAAAATTGCTTTGAACTTGATTTCCCGTTTTTTAAGAGAAACCCTCCCTTTCCACTCATCATTAGAATTGTCGATCCTGCCAGTATCACTAACACAAAAATATCCCAGGCATTCATAGTTGCCATTATATCTGCCATTCTTTCATCCCTTTCTTTTACAGCAGGTAATAAATTTCTTCACGTCTCCTAATATACGTCATTTATTTCTGCTTTGCAACACATTTTTTGCAAAGAATCCCATATGCTATAAGGAATTTTCAAATTTCCTTTTCCTGTTCCCAAATCAATATCCGGTTTATTATCTCCATGAAAATCTGACCCACCGGATATTTTTAGCCCATGTTTGTCAGCCAGCTGTATCATCTGTTTCTCTTCAGCAGACCGATGCGTAGAATAAATTGCTTCAATGCCGTCCAGCCCATCTGTTTTTAAATCTATCACCAGGTTTTCAAGTGCTGCTGCGGAAAATCCATATAAAAGCGGATGCGCTAGAACAGCAGCACCTTTTCCGGTATGAATACTTTGGATGATCTGAAGAGGAGTTATCTTTTCTCTGGGAACAAAACAGCACGCCCGGTTCCCCAAATATCGTTCGAACGCTTCCTTACGGGTGCGTACGATGTCATGCTGGACAAGATAATTAGCAAAATGGGCTCTTGTCCATGCAATATCAGGAAATGTCTTTTGCATAGATTTATATGAAATATCTATGGATTCTTTCTGTAATTTATGAATCAATTTTTCATTGCGGACAGTTCTTGATTTTTGAAATTCCAGTACCGATTGTCTAAAAGAGCGGTCATTCAGATCAATCCCCAGACCAAGAATATGGATTTCTCTTTCATAATAAAAAGCACAAAGTTCAATACCAGGAATCACTTCAATAGGAAGCTGTAATGCTGCTTTTGTGGCTTCTTCAATTCCGTTTAGTGTATCATGATCCGTAAGGGCAAATGCTTTCAGCCCTTTTTCCGCTGCATAGCGGGACAGCCTGGCAGGTGCGAAAGTTCCATCGGAACAGGTGGAATGCACATGTAAATCTATATATTGGGACATTGCAAAACCTCACTTTCAATCTTTTATATAAAACCTCTTGCTTTTTCATAAAAAGTATTATAGAATACTTAAGACACAAAATCAATCCGGTTCGTTGGTCAAGAGGTTAAGACGCCGCCCTCTCACGGCGGAATCACGGGTTCGAGTCCCGTACGAACTGTTACATAAATCTGATTAACACACAAAAAGTTGTACCTTTGTACAACTTTTTGTGTTGAATAACTTATTTCTACCTGCGTTTTTTTATATCTCGTTCCATGATAGATTTTACCAACTCGTATAAATGAGGATTCATAAGCTGAAAATTTTCCGGAAAGTTATTTTTCACCTGCCACATAAGTAAGTTGAAAATTCCGCCAACACAAAATTCTGACAAAATAACATAATCAAAGTTTTTTTGTTCATTTTCTGTTACGCCGGTAAAATGAGCAACCAGAGAAAATATATTTTTTTTCACGGATTCTCTGACCATGTCATTCTCATCCTCCAGTAAATTTTTTATGATCTTCGAATGTTCAGATATAAACTGATTGATAATCGCTTCTAGTTGATGATAGGATGAGATACCGGTAATTTGCTGAAAGATTCCATCCATCCAAAAATCTAACAAATCATATTTATCGTTAAAATGGCTATAAAAAGCGGCTCTACTAACAAGCGCCTCTTCACATAAATCATTTACCGTAATCTTATTAACATTGCGGCGGCTTAAAAGCGTACGTATGGCATTTATTAAAGCTCTTTGTGTTTTAACAATCCTCAAATCTTCTTTTTTTAAATTACCAGACATTCAATCTCTCCCGCAAATGTTGAAATATTTTTTAGCATCTGGTTTTACTAGAAAAAATTATACTATAGAAGCATAATTTTTACAAATAAAATAAATTAAAATGAACGAACCTGAAATGTCATAACAGAAACACAGATAAAATCAATCTTAAATCATAAATTTTATTTAGAATGCTGCTACTATAAAAAAGCTGTTGTAATTGTGGTGTTTTCCACTGCAACAGCTTTTTATTTTTGATGAATTGGCGATATAAACCTTTCTGAATGTTAGTTGAAGATACTTACAGATTCTTCTCGCGATATTTCCACCGCCAGCATAAGTATATAATTCCGATCAAGGAAAGGTAGATTAAACCCGTCCATAAAAATAGATTCCCGTTGTCACCGGTCTTTACTGCACTTGTTTTATCAACGTTGGTTTTATTGGGATTTATTATCTGATCGCCGGTTGAAATCTTATCTCCATATGTCTTTTTGTCAGCTCCCCCCTGGGTAGGTATATTATGCTTTTCTTCATTTGCGCCAGAGCTTTCATTGCCGTTTTCGGCATATCCCCACACAGCATAGACAGTCTTATTCCCAACGATATCCACTGTGGATACTGTCATTGGGGGTGTTTCGTCCTTTCCGTATACGGTACTATCCCGTTTTTCACTCCAGCCGATGAATATCACGTGTTTGCCATCGATTGACTTGTGGGTCGGAATTATAGATGTATCCAGAATATAACCGTTTTGTTTCAGCAGTCCCGTCACTACCCTTGAATCTCCGGTTCCGCCGTTGACATCGTAGATCAGTTTATAAGTATTTATATTATTGTACACATATGTAACGGTAAAATCAACACTCTCATCCATCACTACCGGAATGTTCGGTACTGCACCCGCAGCATAAGCTATTCCGTCTACTTCATAGTGATCATAGATGTATCCCTCGATAGCAGGTGCAGCATCGTTAAATGTATCACCCAGATTCACGTAGACATCTTCGCTGTCCCGTATTGTGCTGCCGGCTGCCGTCTTGAAGCTTTTAGTTATGGTGATGTCCTCAATGCCGTCCGGCACGCCTGGATTTTTGGGATCGCCTCCTTTATCCTGCCCATATACCAGCGTTATTATCACATCATCAAAAGGCATGATAAAGTTTGGACTGGTGTTGTCCTTCGGCTCGTCATTCATTTTCCAGCCTGTATACACATAATCGGAGATGCTGGGAACCGTCATATTATGAGGGGCGCCGACATCAACTGTTGCCGATGTAATTGCGTTTACCGGCATGATGTCGTTTCCGGCCTTGTCTTCATATTTAATATTAATAGGACGTACGGCATCTATTTCTATGATCCAGGAAGAATCTGCAGTTCCTATGGTTGTTTCATGCACACAATTGGGGTTTGCATCATTAAATGTGTGAACAGACTCTAATAGGGCAAAACCACTATATTCATTTTCCAAATAGGTGACCGTGGTATCTGTACTTAAGTTCCCGCTCTTTGGAGTAAATGAAGGAGCATTACCGGCGCTGGTGTTGTTACTATAGCCAGTATCTGTAACATTTACTGTTTGGACATTCAATTCACTAGGGAGTGCAATTCCTACTCTTTGATACAGATCAATAGGTAACGAAGCGCTCATATCCGGAATTCTTATTGTTGAAGTAAAATACCCATCTTCATCTGTTGTTACTGTTTCCATCCCATTTTCCCAATTGTAAAACAAATGAATGATGAGTACAGGTATATTCGGGATCGGATTTCCTTTCGAATTAATCATTCTCCCATGAATCGTCCAAGTAGTGTCTATCGTGTACTCGAATTGACTCTTGGCTGTCGGCTCAGTTATTTGTTCCGTTACAGTTGATACTTCCATTTCAGGTGTTGGAATTGGCTCTTCCTGTATCGCAGTTTCGGGTTCAATCGTTGCTTCTGTCTTCATTATCTTTTCAGGTTCAATCGCTGTTTCTACCTCGATTGATGGTTCCGGTTCAGTCGTTGGTTCTGCTGCAGCCATTGAAACCGGATCTGTCTCTGCTGTTGTTTCCATTTCTGGTTCTTCAGCAAAAGCACTTAACGGTACCACACCTATTATCAGGTAAATGCTGAGTAATACACTGATCAGTTTCATGAATTTGCGTCGCATTCTTTTTTTCATTTTGATTCCTCCGATTTAAATCTTCAGGCATTTATTAAATACCTGAACCCATTGATTTTATATTACTTGTTGCTTATCTACCTAAACTTCTCACATGTAAAAATACCTATGATCTTGATAATTCAATATATTTGTCAACAAAGCAGTGTGTCCAAAGCAAAAAATGGGTTTTGAATACCTTCCACATATTAAGTTTTCAAGGTGCATAAATTATTTTTTATGAGCGAAGTTTGAGTATTTATTTAAAATGTTTTTTATCTGAGTTTATCTAATTGAATATATTGTAATTAAATATATTACAGTTATTATGTGATTGTATATTATCAAAAGAATCTAAACTTGTCAATAAAAAAGAATTCTCATTCAAAAAGAATTCTCATTCATTGACACTAAAAATTTACTATGCTACACTAATCAATACCATTGAAAAATGCATGTTTACAAGGAGTTCTTATGAAATCTGACAGCAAAATATTATTTACTGATTTAGACGGAACATTATTAGATGACAAGAAGGATATAACAGCAGAAAACAGAGAAGCAATTTTTAATGCATTACATAAAGGACATTCCATCGTCATAACCACCGGGCGTCCGCTGGCTGCTGCTCTTCCTATGATCCGGGATCTGCAATTGGATCAGGACGGATGCTATGCAATTACCTATAACGGAGGGTTACTATACAATTGCTATAAAAAAATACCTGTCTATAAAGAAACAATTCCACTTTCTTATGTCCGTTATATCTTTAAGCAGGCAGAAGCATTCCATCTTCATTGTCAAACCTACTCTGATACACATGTATTATCCAACATATATAATCAGGAATTAGAATATTATGTAAAAGAAATTCATATTCCTTATTGCATAAAGCCCGGTTTTTTAGACACACTAACAGAAGAACCGGTAAAAGTTATGACTATTGATTTGACCAGCACTGACAATTTATGCAGATACCGTACCTTTATGGCTGATTGGGCAAAAGATAAAATATCAATTTTCTTTTCCGGTAAAGGATATCTGGAACATGTTATGAAGGATGTTTCTAAAGGAAGGGCCATGAAAATCTTATGCAGACATCTGAATATTCCTTTAGAAAATGCAATTGCTGTCGGGGATGCAGAAAATGATATTTCTATGCTTCAGACAGCCGCTATTGGCATTGCTATGGTCAATGCTGACAGCAAAGTAAAAAAACATGCTGATTTTGTTACAAAAAGTGACAATAACCATAGCGGTGTGGCTGAAATAATTAAGAAATTTCTGGAATAACCCTTTCTTTTTTCAGAATTTAATATTACAATAGTATTATAAATTAACCGGAAAGGAGTGATATTATGTTTCGAACATGTAAAAAAATATTGGGGGTAGGTGCTGCCTGCGGAACGGCGGCAGCCGCTATCTTTTATTTTAAAAAGAAAAAGGAAAAAGATATGAAATTACAGGATGATTTTGCTGACTTCCAGGATAATCTAAAGGAAACTGCCAATTCTGCAAAGGATGTGGCAATGGATGTGAAAGACAGCGTTGTAAAGGATGTTGAAAAAAAGGTTCAAAAGGTGAAAGACACTACTAAAAATGCTGCTGATCAAGCAGAAGATTCGTTTGACTATGCCAAAGATGCGGCAGGTAAGACTGCATCGACTGTCAAAAATGCTGCCGGAGATATCGCCGATACTGTAAGCGATGCCGCCGAAGACGTCGCTGATACTGTCAAAAATGCCGCTGGAAATATGAAGGAAACTGTAAAAAATACTGCTGAGAACGTTGCCGGCTCTGCAAAAAACGCAGCCGAAGATATCAATGATTCGATGGATTCCAAACAACAATAAGAGCATAACTTATAAGGGCTGTCCACCGCTTCAAAGCGAAGAGGTGGACAGCCCTTATTTTAGTAGTTGCTGTACTTATTACTTTGGTAATTTAAAGGAACTTTTTAATGATACGATCCGATTCAATACCAATGCTTCAGGAGTTGAATCTTTTGCATCCACACAAAAATATCCATTTCTGACAAACTGAAAACTATCATACGCTTTTGCACCTGCAAGATGCGCTTCCAGAGCACAGTCTTTCACAGTTGTACAGGAATTTGGATTCAAGTTCAAACTCCCGTCTTCATTATAGACACCCTTTTCTTCATCTACGATATTTTCATACAGGCGGCATTCTGCTTTTATTGCCTGTGCTGCAGCGACCCAGTGAATGGTTCCTTTTACCTTGCGCCCTGCGAATCCACTGCCAGATCTTGTTTCCGGATCATACGTACAATGTACCTCTGCAACTTTTCCGGTCTCATCCTTAACAAATCCTGTACAGGTTACAAAATATGCATTCATCAGGCGCACTTCATTTCCCGGAAACAGGCGAAAATATTTTTTTGGGGGCTCTTCCATAAAATCTTCTCTCTCAATATACAATTCCTTCCCAAATGGAACTTTTCTGATACCTAACTCTTCATTTTCTACATTATTTGTCACTTCCAGATATTCCACCTGATCCTCCGGATAATTATCAATTACCAGTTTCACCGGGTCTAATACAGCCATCATTCTGGGTCTTTTCAACTTTAAATCCTCACGGATGCAATATTCCAGCATCGCATAATCTACAGAACTATTTGACTTGGATACGCCACACAAATCCACGAACATCCGGATAGATTCCGGTGTGAAACCACGCCGCCTAAGCGCAGCAATCGTTACCAGACGGGGGTCATCCCATCCGTCTACGATCCCGTCGTCCACCAATTTTTTTATATACCGTTTACCCGTAACTACATTCGTCAAATACAGCTTCGCAAACTCAATCTGCTTCGGTGGCACTTCGTATTCCAGCTCCCGGATAACCCAGTCATATAAAGGTCTGTGATCCTCAAATTCCAATGTACAAATAGAATGTGTAACTCCTTCGATAGCATCTTCAATAGGATGCGCAAAATCATACATGGGATAAATACACCATTTATTCCCTGTATTATGATGCGGCATATGAGCTACCCGATACAGAATAGGATCCCGCATGTTCATATTTCCGGAAGCCATATCAATTTTGGCCCGAAGCACTTTTGATCCGTCCTCATACAGTCCGTTTCGCATACCTTCCAGTAAGGAAAGATTTTCTTCTATGCTGCGATTACGATAAGGGCTTTCCTTTCCTGGTTCCGTCAAAGTTCCTCTATATTCATGCATTTGCTCGGCTGTCAAATCACATACAAATGCCTTCCCTTTTTTTACCAATTTTACAGCTGCCGCATACATTGCCTCAAAATAATTCGAAGCAAAATACAGGCGGTCTTCCCAATTTGCTCCCAGCCATTGGATATCTGCCAGGATGGATTCCACATATTCCAATTTTTCTTTCACAGGATTTGTATCATCAAAACGCATATTGAATTTTCCGCTATATTCCTTAGCCAGTCCATAATTCAGTAATATGGATTTTGCATGCCCGATATGAAGATACCCGTTTGGTTCAGGCGGAAAGCGGGTACATACCGTTTGATAGACACCCTCGCTTAAATCCTTTTCGATGATCTGCTCAATAAAGTTTTTGGAAGCTACTTCCTTTTCCATTCCAGTTCCTCCTAATTGCTCTTTCGTAATAGGATTCATTATACTATAAAATTGTTGTTTTTCAAAGGGGTTTTAAGCCTTAGCATTTGATAATATACTTTAAAGTTATTAATAATGCTAATATTTTTCATAATTACGTTAATAATGATATTGCAATTAATTTTAATACAAATAGAATGTGGGGTGTTTTTTGATAACCATGACGGTGATACGGTGGTGTAATCAGCAACAATACCGCTGCGAAACATGGAGGCGGGATTTATATGACCCATAGCATAGTTGATATCAGCGACGGTGACATCACAGGCAATACAGCATTGGGCAAAGATGTTATGTGGATTTACATTCTTGGTTTGTTATCTACTGCAATAGTAATGTTGCTCCGGATGCACTATAAGAAGAAGTTCCGAAACTGTTAAAATTTAAACGCTCGGGGATGCCTTCTGTAAAAAACTGCGGCATTCAATCCGCAGTTTTTTACATCTTTGTTGATATATATAGATGCCAATATTTTAATCAGAAGCAGAGCATATACTCCTGCCACCAGTAACCAGAAAACCGGAACAAAAAGAATATATAAGAACACTTTTGAGTATCGCCTTTTACATAGCCATCCGTTCATAATCAATACGCTGTAAATCCAGACATTTTCTGATATTTTTTTCACCTTCCTTTGTAAACTCAATTTCGTCATCACAAACTGCAAGTCTATATGATAGCTGCTCCATTTTTATTGACTTCGATTAATCCAAGGTCTTAGGCTGATAAGTCAATCTCATTTTATAAACTTTGCCCTCTTTCGTATTAATTTCATAGTCACTCAATGTATTATCTCCAACTTGAAATTCATATGCATGGTACAATTCGCTCTCCTCACAATCATAATCTATACCTTCTAATGCACGAAGCAGGTCTTCCTCTGAAATTCCAACAGAAATACCTTTTTGGATAGTTAATGCAATCTTGACATTCTCACTTGATTCAATTGTTACCACAAAGCAATTATTAATTGTCGTTTGTGACTTACCATAATTTTTAACGCTCGCTTTATAAATCTGATTATCTTTCATCAAAGTAACCCAGCCAGTGTCAGAAGCCGCCAGTTTTTCATCTGAGTTTTCTGGCTGGATCGTCCAGCCATTGTTTACAAATTCAGAGACCGGAGCTGGAAGTTGGTACAGCGCATCTCCATATTGTACGATGCCACTGAATAAATCATCGCCTAATTCAGCGGGAGCCTTATAAGCAGATGCTTCTTCAGTGACATCGCCGCCGACAGTGGTATCCGCAACCGCCTGCATTCATGTTATTATGAGGAATCATAATCCATCCGTTTCTCACCTTAAGGCACGCCTTGGCGTACTTACTGCGAGCGGTTACCAAGATAAAAGGCACATTATTTTAACAATATATCAAATTTTCTAAACTCAAACAATACATATATGTTAAACCGTAAAGTTCCAATTACAAACGGTAAGTAACTGTTATATTCTGTCGGAAAATCAAAGATATCACTTTCTGTTAAGAAAGAAAAAGAGGACAGCCTTAAAGACTATCCTCAATCTTATCGACAAGCATGAACACGTTTTTATAGAAACCGAGTTCAACGCTTCGTCTCCGAGTGGAGCATACGGGATTCGAACCCGTGGCCTCTTGAATGCCATTCAAGCGCGATCCCAACTTCGCCAATGCCCCATGAGAGTATTTTATATGGAATTGGCGAAATTTGCAATATGAAATTTTATTTTATTTCTATTTATGTCACAATTTCCAAGAAGCTTGGAATTACCTCTCCGCTGTAATAGAAGAGTCCCCGTCCAACTTCTGCTGCATCCCATACACGCTGCGGATTATCAGGATAGGCCGTATAGCCTCCTGCATATACTTCAATACGGTTGCCTGATGGCTCCCAGAAATAAATAGATGTTCCCCTGGTAATCGCATGGCGGGTAGGTCCAATGTCCAGTTTCAGTCTGTTGATAGCTATTAAGTCTGCCGCATCTCTTATATCCGTCCAATCACATAGATAGAAACCAAGGTGATGAAGTTTTCCGGCTTCTGCATATTCTACAAAAGCTAAATCATGAGGTTTGTTTGATCCGGTGATCCACGTAGCAAAGCGATTTCCATCAGGAGTATTGACAACTTCCGGCACAAACATACCAAATACTTCTTTGCAGAACCGTTCTGCTTCCGCAATGTTTGGTCCATAAAGCAAAAAGTGATCCATTCGCTGAGCACGCATACCTCTGGGCTCCTCGCTCCAAATGTCCGGATTTTTTGTCATCGGACACTGCTCAGCGATATCAACTTCACTGTAGATTTCAAAACGGTGTCCGGTACTAATCGTAAATCCATACCGTTTCCCAAATCCCGGCTGATTTGTATTTGCTTCAACGACATCAACAGGATAACCAAAATCCTCGACCTCTTTTTTCATATCTTCTAATTGTTTTTCGCTTGCCACTTTAAAAGCTACATAATCAAGACCTGCTTCATCTGCTAAACGCAGAGTAACTGAATGATGATCAAATTCATCATATCCCTTAAGACAAATTCTTCCGTCCTCTGTTCTGCAGACTTCATTAAGTCCTAAAATGTTTTTGTAGAAATTTAATGTTTCGTCAAAATCCAATACTCTTAACTGCACTAAACCTGGTCTTAAAATTTTTGTAAATCCCATAATACCCATCCCTTCTCTTTTTGTTTGATTTTATATGGTTTTTAACCGCGCAATGACTACATTGCTGCGAGGTTGCACACAACAGAGCAAAACTATGTTCTCCTTCTGCTCTTCTTCACTTACATGCCGCCGGCTCATCCGCTTTACAACAGAATAAGAACCTGACAGAATCTTCATTTTGCATTTGCCGCAGCCACCTCCAAAGCATCCGGAATAAATTGGACCGCAGCGGGCACGCTTCATAGCTTCAAATATAGATTCATCCTCTTTACAGGTAAAATATGTATCTGTATCGTGTACCTGTATTGTGTATTTTTCAGCTTCCATACTCCATTTTACTTTCCCTGTTTCAACTGATAGGCTACATCAATGATCATATCTTCTTGTCCGCCGACCATTTTTCTTTTTCCAAGCTCTACTAAAATATCTCTTGGTTCCAGATTGTATTTCCCGGCTGCCTCATATACATGCAGCAGGAAGGAGGAATATACACCTGCATAACCTAACATCAGCGAACCATTATCAATTACCTGAGACCGGAGCATCAACGGCTCTACCACATTCTGCGCCAAGTCCATCAGTCCGTAAAAATCCAGACCGATATCATACCCGCTGCGCTGCATCACACCGGCAATTACCTCCATTTGTGTGTTTCCGGCTCCGGCTCCGAGACCGCGCAGGGTTGCGTCTATGTAAGTTGCACCGGATTCAACCGCTGCCAGTGAATTTGCGACTGCCATTCCCAGATTATTGTGTGAGTGGAATCCTACCGGTATCCGGACAGCTTCTTTTACTGCTTCAATTCTCGCTTTGACTCCTTCCTGCATCAGATAGCCCGCTGAGTCTGCCAGATTGATATAGTCCGCCCCATAGCTTTCCATTTTTTTCGCTTCCTCAGCAATACGTTCCGGAGACGCCATGTGCACCATCATTAAAAACCCAACCGCCATCATGCCCATATCTTTCGCTGCGGAAATATGCTGAGCACTGACATCCCCCTCCGTTACGTGGGTTGCCACACGAACCGCGCGCGCCCCGCATGCATACGCTTGCTTCAGGCTTTCAATGGTTCCGATTCCGGGAAGCAGCAATACTGTTAATTTTCCATTTTTAATCTGCTGGCTGGCTGCCTTTAATAATTCAAACTCATCCACTTTTGAAAAACCATAATTATAGCTGGAACCTCCGATTCCGTCGCCATGGGAAAGTTCAATCATCGGTACACCGCATTTGTCCAGCCCGGCAGCAATGGAAACTACCTGTTCTTTTGTAAAACCGTGTTTGACTGCATGACTGCCATCACGCATGGTAGTATCTACAAAATTAATTTTTGGCATCGATGTCATAACCTCCCTTCCTCTTTCAGCATGCGTTCCGCTATTTTTTCTGCAGCAGCAACTGCTGCGGAATTGATAATATCCAAATTACCGGAAAAGGCCGGAAGGAAGTCTCCCTGTCCTTCTACCTGTACAATTGCGGTTACTTTGTCTCCCTCTAACACCGGCGGAACGCGTAAACGGTATCCGGGAACATAAGTTTTTAATTCCTCAATCATCCGGTTAACGGATTCTGAAATTTTTTCAATTCCCACCGAAGGATCTTTAACCTGTACCATAATGGTATTGGTCATCATCACCGGAGGCTCAGCAGGGTTTAATACAATGATCGCTTTGCCTTTATCCGCACCCCCCACCACTTCCAGGGCTTTAGAAGTAGTTTCAGTAAACTCATCCATATTCGCCCTGGTCCCGGGACCGGCACTCTTTGAAGAAATACAGGCTACAATTTCAGCATAGGCAACACCAGCTGCCTGTGAAATGGCATAGACGATCGGAATTGTTGCCTGTCCCCCGCAGGTTACCATATTAATATCTGATTCTCCCTGCACATGATCCAGATTCACGCTGGGTACACAATAGGGTCCGATTGCGGCCGGAGTAAGGTCCACCGATAAAATACCTGCTTCTTTTAACGCAGGACCATTAAATTTCAAGTGTGCGGAGGCACTGGTTGCATCAAATGCAATTTTTATATCTTTTTGTTTAACTACATCCTGAATTCCCTGTGTAGTAACGGCAATCCCATGGGAAGCAGCCCGCATAATTCCTTCAGATTCTACAATCCCCGCCATCATTCCCATTTCCAGATATTTACTGCGAAAGATTTTATACATTAAATCGCTGCCTATATTTCCCGGTCCTATTACGGCTACTTTCACTTTATTCAAATTTTATCACCTCTTTGCTTTATTATTTATCTGCATTTATTTAGCGAAACTCTGCCGTAACATTACCGAAGGAAGAAAATTCAGCCCGGAATGTATCACCTTTTTGAGCAAGCGGCGCTGCCGAAAATGCTCCTGATAAAATCACCTCGCCTTTTTTTAGCGTTACTCCGTATTCCCAAAGACGGTTTGCAAGCCACGCCACTGCAATACAAGGATCGCCTAATACAGCACTCCCTTTTCCCTGCTCAATCACCTCATTATTTTTATAGAGCTTCATTGTTACAGAAGGTAAATCCACTTCCTCAATTTTGAATCGCTTTTCCCCCAGGATATACCGTCCGGAAGATGCGTTATCCGACACCGTATCTACCAATTGGATCTTCCAGTCAGCTATGCGGCTGTCGACAATTTCAAATGCTCCTACTACATACTCTGTAGCCTGATGTACATCTTCTGCTGTTACCTGACCTCCTGCCAAATCTTTAGAAAGGATAAATGCCAACTCTGCCTCAATCTTTGGCTGAAGCAGCTGTGTCGTATCAATCACCCCATCTTCACACTCCATTGAGGCAAATAAATGTCCATAATCCGGCTCATTTACACCTAATTGATTCTGAATTCCCGGAGACGTAAGTCCGATTTTTTTTCCTGAAATTACCTGTCCCATCGTTGTCACCCGATTTATATTAGCCAACTGAATTGCATAAGCATCATCAATCGTAAGACCGGCATCCTGTTCGGTAAGGGGTAAAATAGAAACTCTGTTTTTCTCTGACTCATATAGCATATCTGCATATTTTTTGATATTTTGAATATTCATTCTGACACCTTTCTATCTTTTGAAAAATCCCCGTAAAAGGTCGGCAAATTCTTCCGTACGCTCAATCTGGCTCCAATGTCCGCATTTACCAAATACATGCAGCTGTGAGTTGCCGATCATCTGCAGCAGTTTATAGGAATTTTCAAGGGGTATGACACGGTCATCCCGTCCATGAATAATCAATGTTTCATGAGGGATATCCCGGATATACTGTTCATTTCCTGCCATCATCTCCACCCCTTTCTGGCGCGGTTCGGGGAACATGGAAGAGAAGCTTTCCTGGAAACCGGGCTGCATACTGGATTCATATCTGGTCTTTATCAATTCTTTTGTAGCAAAGGAATGATCATAGGTAAAGAGCTCCAGAAGTTCTTCCATATTTTCAAATGACGGTGTGTATCCCCAGACTGTGTCCAGTCCATATGTAATCGGGAAAGTAACACCCATACTGCCCATCAATACCAGTTTGTTGATACGCTCCGGATATTTAATAGCCATAGTTAATGCCAGTGCGCCTCCAAATGAATTTCCCACCAGATTCGCCTTTTTGATCTTCATTGCATCAAAAAAGTCAATTGTCTGCTGTACCCATTTGTTCATGGTATAAACAATATCTTTGGGGCGTTCCGTAAATCCAAATCCAACCATATCCGGTGCGAATATATGAAAATCATCTTTCAGCAGCGGAAACATCTTATTCCAGTTTGCCCACGCGGTTACTCCGGGTCCGGATCCATGGAGGAAGACCACCGGATCTCCTTTCCCCAAATCGTGGTAATTCGTTTTAAATTCTCCTGTTTGTACACTATTTGCTATTTCTGGCCTTTTTTCACTCATAAATATCTGTTCCTTTCTGTTTTTACATCTTATATCGATGCTTTATTTGGACTTACGATAACCCATTTTGTAGGAAATGCTGTCTGCTGCACGTACTAATTCTTTTCGCAGTGTTTCCAGACGTTCCCCCTGAAAATTATTCGCAAGTCCTGAAATACTGATTGCATAATTTACATCGCCTCTGCGGTCATATATTGGCGCAGCGACACATCGCAGGCTGTCCATCACCTCCCTGTCATCCATTGCATAACCCTGTTGGCATATTTGATGCAGCTCCTTTTCCAGCATTTCTCTATTTGTAATTGTTTGTGCTGTCATTGGGCGCATTCCGTGTTTAGAAAGGATCCATTTTACTTCAGCTGGTTTTTTATAAGCAAGCAAAACCTTTCCTAAGCCACTGCTGTGCATCGGCAATCGGGCTCCTGTTTCTGAAACGATACGAAACATATGCGAAGAATCCAGTTTTTCCAAATACAGTACCTCGCCTTTATCTTCTTTGGCTAATTGGATCATTTCTCCTAACCGGTTGTTTAGGTCCTGCATGATCGGCATTGCCAATGATCGGACATCCCAGCTTCGCGCTACAAGATTACCCAGTTCAAACAACCGGACACCCAAATAGTAATAACCTGTAGTCGGTGATTGATCAATATAGTAATAGTCCCGTAATGTTGCGATTAGTCCATGAACTGTACTTTTGGGCCAATCCATGGCATTTGCAATTTCAGTAAGGCTCATCTCTCTGTTTTCGCGTGCCATTAATTCTAACAACATCAAAGCACGTGCTACTGATTGTACATGGGATGTATTACGTTCTTCCTGATTATTCACATTCATCACTCCGTTTTCAGGCAGTTAGTATAGTATTATGCCAATACATGGTTTTTGTTTAAAACTATGATATCAGATGGACTATTTTCTTTCAAGGTTTTTGTTCGCTATATGGGAATAATAGTTCATTATTGCAGAACAATCTTTATTAATATTGTCCAGATACCGCTCTTTTTCGCTATTCTGAATGCCGCTATATAGAGATACCGCCAACCACAAAATGTAATTGGCGGTAAGAAATTTTATATTCTCCCTCTCTACTTGACAGAACACGGTTCCCTCCTATTGTGGGTTAATTAGATTTTGTCTTATCAGAATTGCCATGCCTGCGTTTGCGATAGTAGATAAATACCGTAACTGCACATATGGCAGATGCTGTAAACAGAACAATCCAGATGGTAACTATGCTGTTGTCATTGGTCTTTGGTGTACCTTTAATAACACTATCGGACTTCGTTTCTGCCTTACCATTGTTGACAGTATTTTTACTCAGCAACGTCTTTACTGTTACAATTATCTCGTCTCCATCCTCTTCCGGATCGCCGTTCTCATTCGTACCTGAGGCCACCGCCGTGTTGTGGACTACACCGGCTTTTGCATCGGCTTCCGTTACCGTGTAGGCATAGCTCTTGCTCACTGTTTCGCCGGCCTCCAGGGTTCCGATTTCCCACGGTTCCTCTGCTCCCATCAGGGGATCGCTCACCTTGATG
>Ga0153983_1000061_pt1 | contig 24302 bp, 24 predicted proteins | sample TSGA067MetaG_FD_104693 | JGI IMG/M metagenome (GOLD analysis project Ga0153983, IMG submission 104693) | Attine ant fungus gardens microbial communities from Georgia, USA - TSGA067 MetaG | ecosystem: Host-associated > Fungi > Mycelium > Unclassified | place: USA: Georgia, Alexander Wildlife... | reverse complement strand
CCAATACTGCTATGCTTATAAGCAATCATTTTTTTTGTGGAAATATATCCCAATTCATCATATGGAAGGATGCTTCCATCATCCGTTTCTTTTGAGAAATCGTTTATGCTGCATATGGGTATATTCTGCTTTCTAAAGTATTCTGAATACGCTTCGCTCTTTGAGTTAGTTTTCTCCCAGATAACCCCATCTACTTTATTTTTACATAATACTGTTATGTTTTTTAGTTCCTCCTCATTGTTACCGCCGCTATTCTGAAGAATGATACTATATCCATTTTTATGAGCAAAATTCAAAATTCCATCTATTATGGAATAAGATTTTGAAATATCGTTTAAAAGAACTCCCAGCAAAAAGGATCTGGTATGCGACGTATTTTTTACAAATGAATATGGTGCATAATTATATTCTTTTACTATTTTTAATACACGACTTCTTGTTTCTGGATGAATATTTTCATCCTTGCCATTCACTATTTTAGAAACTGTAGACGCTGAAACGCCGGCTAATTTTGCAATTTCGTTTATCGTCATTTTTATCAACCCTCTAGCTGTTCATTTTGTTAATATCACGTAATCACATTTTACGTTTTATCTATATATGTACTATATCAAAAAAAAAGTCACTTTTAAAGTAAAAATTACTACATCATCCCCGCCAATATAACACTCGCCACCACCCCCGCCATAGTTGCCAGCAATGCCCCGGTCAATGTATACCTTGTCTTCTTCACTTTTGCCGCCATAAAATACACTGACATTGTGTAAAATATCGTCTCCGTACAGCTCATCATAATGGATGCAATCAATCCAATCCGGGAATCTGTCCCAAATTCCTTAAAAATATCCAGCACCAGCCCGCTGGCCGCACTGGCGGAGAACATCCGCACAATTGTCAGCGGCACCAGCTGAGACGGAAACCCGATGTAATCCGTCCATTTCCCGACGAGTCCCCCAAGCATATCTAAAAAACCGGAAGCACGTAATATCCCCACTCCCACCATCAGTCCCACTAACGTAGGAAGTATCTGTACCACTGTTTTTAATCCATCTTTTGCTCCGCTCACAAAATCATCATATACATGAGTTTTTGCTAAAATACCAAACCCAACAATATAAAAGATAATCAGCGGAATAATCATATCAGATAAGAATAATAAAATTTTCAAATCAAAACCCCTTCCTCACAGTTACCCGTCCTGATCAGCTTCCCTTTCCCATGATTTTTGAAAATACGACCCCTGTGAGGGTGGATATGGACGTGGCTATAATAGCCGGAGCCACAATAGCAGCAGGATTTACCGAACCATACTGGCTCCGGTATGCAATAATCGTTACCGGTATCAATTGAAGAGAGGAAATATTTACAATTAGAAAGGTACACATTTCCCTGCTTGCAGTCTCCCGGTGATTATTTAATTTCGCCATCGCCTCCATCGCCTTTAGACCAAAAGGAGTTGCTGCCCAGCCTAACCCCAGGAGATTCGCTATCATGTTTGCCGATATGTATTCCATTGCTTCGTGATCCTGTGGAATGTTTGGAAATAAGAAATGTAAAAAAGGTCTCATTTTCCCAGTCAGCAGATCAATAAGTCCTGATTTTTTTCCGATTTCCATTAAGCCTACCCAAAGAGCCATAATTCCTGCCATGGCAATGCACAGACTTACCGCCTCTTTGGACGACGAAAGGGCCGCCTCGGTTACTTCACCCATGCGGCCTGTAATTGCTCCGTAAGTAATACCAATGATAATCATCGCACCCCAAAGAATATTTAACATCGCATATCACCTTACTTTTTTATCACTATATGCCAGAATGTCCCTTTCTATGCAAAGTATCATATACATCCCGTTTGCTGATCCCCCGGTCTCTGGCTACCAGCTTCATCGCCTCTTTCCTGTCAATTCCCTGCTTTTCATAGATATCCATATGCTCTTCTATCGACGTTTCTTTCCATTTCATCTGTTCTTCTTCTATCATTTCTTTTCGGGATCGCCCCTCTATAATCAATACGCATTCCCCCCTTGGCTCATGTTCTGCATAATATTCCATCGCCTTTTCCAGAGTAGTTAAAAATACCGTCTCATGCTTCTTCGTCAGTTCCCGGCATACGGTAACCCGGCGGTTCCCCAATTCTTTCTTCAATTTCTCTAGCGTCTGAAGGAATCGATGCGGCGCCTCATAAAGAATAATCGTTCTGGTCTCTTTCTTCAATTCTTTCAGTACCGCCTGCTTTTCTTTCTTATTTACCGGTAAAAAAGCTTCGAACGCAAACCTGTCAGTGCTTAGTCCCGACAGTGTAAGGGCAGTGATACAGGCTGCCGCTCCGGGTAGAGAAGTTACCTGAATTCCGACTTCATGACACATCTTCACCAATTCTTCTCCGGGGTCTGATATGCCCGGTGTACCGGCGTCTGTAATCAATGCAATATTACTGTCTTGCTGCAATCTGGCAATGAGATATTTCCCTTTGTCGATCTTATTGTGTTCATGATAGCTGGTCATGGGCGTTTTGATATTAAAATGATTCAATAGCTTAATGCTGTTTCTGGTATCTTCAGCTGCTATCAGATCCACTTCCTGCAGTATTCGAAGGACTCTAAGTGTAATGTCCTCCAGATTTCCGATAGGTGTTGCACATAGATATAGTATTCCGCTCATGGTAATCTCTTTCTTGTTTAATTGGGGTCATTTAATTGGGGACGCAGCACTTTTCATTTGGGACGGTGCCCTTCTCAAAGGGCACCGTCCCAAATTACAAAATTAATGGTTCCATAACAGTTATCCTGGAATTTCCTCCCATGACAGCTTCTATTAATACAAGATTGGGGTTTTTATCTATATAGGGATGTACCAGCTGCATACGCTTAGGTTCCATTTTATACTTCAGCAAAACTCCCATAATCTCGGCTAATCGAAAAGGCCGGTGCACCATGTAAAACCGGCCTTTTGGCTTTAAAACTTTTGATGCCTGTCCGATCACATCTTCCAAACTGCACAATACTTCATGTCTGGCAATGGTCTTTGCCCGATTGGCATTTTTCAGTCCATGAGTATTGATCATATACGGGGGATTAGTCGTAACGACATCGAAAGAAGCCCCTCCAAAAATAGCAGAAGCTTCTTTTATATCTCCATGCACAATTGTAATATCCTCTTCCAAATGATTATATGCCACACTGCGTCTTGCAATAGCTGCGCTTTCTTCCTGAATTTCCAAACCGGTAAAATGCGCTCCGCAAGTCGAAGCTTTTAATAAAATCGGAAGAATCCCTGTGCCGGTTCCCATATCCAAAACCTTTTCACCCGGTTTTACTCTGGAAAACTCAGATAGCAGCACCGCATCCACACCAAAGCAGAAATTCCTGGTATCCTGTATGATTTTATATCCATTTTGAAGATCGTCCAGACGTTCTCCTTCTAACAGCATGACCTTCTTCCCACCTTACTCCAGTTCTTTTAGTGCCTCTAATTCTTCCTCCGAAACCTTGATTTTTTTCTGTTTCGTCTTGAACTTTAACTCCTGAACCTTATATTCACGAATCTCTTTTTCATCATAAACATCTACAATAACCTTTACCTGCTGCCGGAGAACACTTACACTTTGAACCTGACCCTTTAATCCTTCCGGCGTCGTAACATAATCTCCTGCCGCCGGCAGTCTGCTATTTAAATATTCGTAAGTTTCCTGCTCATTTTTAAGACAACACATCAGCCTTCCGCATACTCCGGATATCTTTGTAGGATTCAAGGACAGATTCTGTTCCTTTGCCATCCGAATGGAGACCGGGGCAAACTCTGCTAAATACGTATGACAGCAAAGGGGTCTTCCGCAAATTCCCATACCACCAAGGATTTTTGTTTCATCCCGCACCCCAATCTGCCGAAGTTCAATCCTCGTTTTAAATATGGCCGCCAAATCCTTGACCAGCTCCCGGAAATCAATTCTGCCGTCCGCAGTAAAATAAAATAATACCTTGTTATTATCAAATGTGTACTCGACATCAATAAGCTTCATATCAAGACCATGATTCTGAATCTTCTCCAGGCAAATCCGGAAAGCCTCTTTTTCTTTTTTGCGGTTGCTTTCCTCCTTGCGGTCATCCTTGGGTACACTCACCCGGATCACATCCTTTAGCGGCTGTACGACCTGATCATCCTCCACCTCCCGGATTCCCAGAACCACTGTGCCATACTCTATGCCCCTTGCAGTTTCAACAATTACATGATCCCCTGCCTCTATATGAAATTCTTTCGGGTTAAAATAATAAATTTTCCCTACATTTCTAAATCTAACACCTATTACTCTTGTCATTTCTAATTCTCCCTAATCGTAAGGAACAAAAGCTCCATCGTTAAATCAAAATTAACATTGGATTTCAACCGAGCCTTTGCCTTTTCAATTGCTTCAATAATCAGCTCTAATCCTTCATAAGAGCTTTTACTTGCACGTTCCCTGATTTGGTTGATTTCATTACGGAATACCAGGCTGTCCACTTCCTTTGTAGCTTTAAAAAGCAGCACATCCCTAAACCACAAAAGAAATGTGTCAAGATATTCAAACACATTATTCTTTTCCTGCGACATGCTCTTAACAGCATCGATAAGCTCATACACTTCCATATCCTGTGCATATTTTAAAATGTGCAGAGCGGATTCTATCAACTTATGAAAATCCTCCGATAATGCGATCTTCTTTGCCTTTCCTACATTCCCCTGAGCAAAAGAAGCACTCATTCCGGCTTGGTAATCAGGTATCTCCATGGATTCCATCAAATACGTTTGCACCACAGCCTCATTCACTGCCTTTAAGCTTAGTCTTACGCATCGGGATAAAATAGTAGGAAGCAATATATTTGCATTATTGGTCAGCAGCATGATTACCGCATATGCCGGCGGCTCTTCAATGGTTTTCAAAAGGGCATTCTGCGCCTGTACAGTCATTTTCTCCGCTTCATCTATGATATAGATTTTATAAGGTCCACTATAGGGCTTTATCAATATATCCCCGATTACCTGCTCCCGGATATCCTCAATGCCGACAGAATTAGGCTTCTCATGAGTTACATAAATGATGTCAGGATGGTTTTTATTCAGTGCTTTTTTACAGGAAGTACATATCTGACAGGGCTCTGTACCCTTATTTTCACATTGCAGCAGCATCGCAAATAATCCGGCTAATAATTTTTTACCGGAGCCCGTTTCTCCCTCAAAAATATAAGAATGGGAAACTTTATTCGCAGATACTGCATTTTGCAGATGACGAATAACCTCTTCCTGTCCCAGCACGTCTTGGAACCTCTGCATCAAACTCACCTCGCTTTTTATACCTTGTTTTCATTATATCATACTTTTCGTACAATATACAATCATCGAATATACTGGATTCATATTTTAAAAGTGCGAGCTAATACATATTGCCCGTCAGGACGTCATTGTGGGAGGCATATGCTTCTAAGCAAACAACAAAGGGCGCTCTTAACGGCGGCGAAATCCACTGCTTACGCAGACCTCGGCGCCCAGGCTCTGCTGGGCGCTGATTTGGTCGGAGTTGGCAGTTAGTTCGCCAGAGTGTTGCCCTGTTTGTGTGAAGCATATGCCTCCCACAGTGACGTCCTGACGGGCAATATGTATTAGCTCGCACTTTTAAAATATGCATCTAATATATCCATTTATCGCATCATATAAATATATTCCTTAATCTCCTTTATACAGATTTCCCGTGCTTCATTATTCAAAAACCTGCGGGAAATTCCCGCCTTCAAAATCTTATCCTCCGAAAAATCATCTGTGTCAGCGAGAAAGCGCCTGCACATTTCCGCATATTTGGGAATATCCTGCTTCTGCTCTCGCTTTAATGCTCTTCCTAAGCGCTCCCCGTCTTCCACTTCAATATAAACAGGGCATAAAGCCTCTTTCCCATAATAATTCCGCAGTTTCTCATAGGACTCTAAAGTGCCGATCCCCAGATAATCTTCCTTTTCCAAGTTTATCTGGCCATCATCTACCGTGCAATACGTCCATACTCCGTGGATTGTATCATAGGAACGGGATTCTATTACCTTGTTCTGCTCCCTTAGTTTTTGTAAAGCTCCCTCGCCGATAAAGTAATATTCCCTGCCTGGCAATTCTCCTTTTCTTACAGGTCTGGTAGTGTATAATACGATACGATTTAAATGCAATTGCTCATCTTCCAGCAAACGTTTGTAAATATGGTCTTTTCCGGAAGCACTTTTTCCCATAATATAAAATATTTTGCCCATAATAACTGCTCCCTTCTTTCAAATATTGCAAGAGACACCTATCGTCTTTAATTCATCATCGTCAGATCCTTGCAAATTCAGACCCTGCTCCTGATATTTGATGATTTTTTCCAATACTTCCGCAGTAATTCGCTCTCCCGGAACCAAGAGAGGAATCCCCGGCGGGTACAAATAGAGATATTCTCCCGCTATTCTTTCCTCACTTTTCTCTATCGGAATTCTTTCCGTTTTGCCATCTAAGGCTTGGCAGACAGAAAGCACCTGCTCGCTCCTGGGTAATATGCCTGTTCCGGATCTATCCCTTGCCGCATCTCCTTTTCTTTCTGTCATTGTACTGTCAATTTCTGCAAGCGCCCTGCATAAGCGTAGATATCCTTCCTTTCGGTCCATTACACTCGTCATTGCCAGTACATAATTCTCTGTTGACATTTCCATCTGTAAATGGTATCTATCTAATAACATAAAGTATAATTCCCGTCCAGTCAAATCATAATTTCCTGTGGTAATTACCAGCTTTGACGGATCCAGCCCGTAAATCCCGTTCTGCCCCTGAATCTTGCGCGGCAGCAGCTGCAAATGGCAAAGATAAGACAACTGCTCCCGGCATTCCTGCAGCGAAGATGCATAAGACTCAAAGAGATCTCTGCCTGATTCCAGCATCTTACAAATACAGTTATCCATACTGCCCATCAGTACATAAGAGGGACTGCTTGTTTGATAAATATCTAAGAATCTTTCAAGCCTTTGTACTGAAATCCGATCACTATTTTGATGAAGCAAAGCCGTCTGAGTAAGAGAAGGCATAGTTTTATGCAGACTTTGAATGACAAGATCAGCATCCCTGGTCAGTGCTGATTCCGGAAAATAAGGATGAAATCCCAGGTGTGCCCCGTGTGCTTCATCCACCAGCAGAGGAATCCCATGTTCATGTACCACCGTTGCAATGGATCGGACATCGGACACCACTCCCTCATAGGTAGGGGACGTGATTATCACCGCTTCTGTCTGCGGAGACTTTATTAAAGCTTCCCGGACATCCTCCGGTAAGATTCCACCGCAAATCCCGTACTCTGACTCCTCTTTTGGATAGACATATGCTGTTTGAAGACCTCTCAGATAAGCAGCATGATAAACCGCCTTATGGCAGTTCCGGGCCATAAGCAAAGTTCCTCCATAGGTAGTACATGCAGATATGGTGCTTAGTATCCCCGCAGTACTTCCATTGACCAGATAATAGGAACTTCTTGCACCATACAGCTTCGCTGCCCGCTGCTGGGCTTCCTTTAGAATTCCCCGGGGATGATGCAGATCATCAAATCCCTCAATTTCCGTAATATCAGCAGAAAAAGGATTACAAAATGCTCCTTCCTCCATTTGCCGTTTGTGTCCGGGCATATGGAACGCATAGTAATCCTTCCTGCCATACTCCTCTAATAATTGATTCAAAGGTTTCATTTTGCACCTATACTTTAAAGCGGTATCCCACACCCCAGATGGTTTCGATATACTGAGGTTTTGCCGTGTTAAACTCTATCTTCTCACGGATCTTCTTAATATGCACAGTAACAGTTGCTATATCACCAATGGATTCCATATCCCAGATGTCTTTAAAGAGTTCATCCTTTGTAAATACCCGGTTTGGATTTTGTGCCAGAAAAGTCAGCAAATCAAATTCCTTAGTAGTAAAATTTTTTTCCTCATCATTCACCCAGACGCGCCTTGCCGTCTTATCAATCCTAAGTCCACGGATTTCAATGATATCATTTTGCGGCATCCCGGTTCCGATCAGCCGGTCATAGCGGGCCAGATGCGCCTTTACTCTGGCTACTAATTCACTGGGGCTAAATGGCTTTGTCATATAATCATCGGCTCCCAGCCCTAAGCCGCGAATTTTATCAATATCATCCTTCTTAGCCGATACCATAATAATCGGCGTATTTTTCTGGCTGCGGATTTCACGGCAGATTTCAAACCCGTCCACTTCCGGAAGCATCAGATCCAAAATAAATAAATCGTACTCTCCTTCCAAAGCTTTTTTTAATCCTGCATCTCCCCGGTTTTCAATCTCTACCTCAAACCCGCTGAGTTCCAGATAATCCTTTTCCAGATCTGCAATTGACACTTCATCTTCAACAATTAATATTCTACTCACTTGCCGGTACCTCCTGATATTTTCTAAGAACAAAATACATCACTGTTCCTGTATTTTCCTTACTGGTTGCCCACACTTTCCCTCCGTGATCTTCGATAATCTTTCTTACGATAGACAAACCGATTCCGCTTCCGCCCATAGCAGAATTCCGCGAAGTATCTGTCCGGTAAAACCGATCAAAAATGCAGGAAATATCCTTTGGGCAAATTCCTTTTCCATTATCTTCTATCTCCACCTGAATAAAATCACCTACATCCTTCACGCGGATATTAATATAACATTTTGTCTTGTTCATATACTTCAATGAATTGCTGACAATATTATTGATTACGCGTTTGATCTGTTCCGCATCTGCAATGACCACCACATCTTGGTCTACATAGTTGTAATATCCAAGTCCTACACCTTTTGCTTCTAATTCCAGCTCCAGATCCTCCGCACAGTCGTCAAAATACTCCGTGACATGAATTTTACTGAATGTATAGGGTATCCGGTTGGTATCAATTTTGGAATAAAAAGTCAGTTCATTGATGAGGCGGTCCATTTCATTGGCTTTATTATAAATGGTTTTAATATACTTGTCCATTTTTTCCTGCGTATCCGCAACCCCATCCATAATCCCTTCCACATAACCTTTGACAGCTGTAATGGGAGTTTTTAAATCATGGGAAATATTACTGATCAGCTCTTTATTTTCCTTATCATACTCCAGCTTTTCTTCTGCATTTTCTTTTAACCGCTTACGCATCTCTTCAAAGTCCAGGCAAAGACCGTTAATTTCTTCTACACCTTCTCCTTCAATGGTGAAATCCAGATTTCCCTCCTTAATATTTTGTGTTGCCACTTTTAGTTTATTTAAAGGTGCAAGAATTCCGCGATAAATCCATATCCCAAGCAAAAAACCGGTAAAAATCAGAATAAGGATTACTGCGATTATCATATTTTTAGCAAGAGTATCCAGCTGAAGCATGGAACCTAATGCACTGCTGACAATAAAAGCACTGCCCGTCTCCTCGTCATCAGAAACAAAATCAACTTGCTTTACCAGCGCTTGGTGACTTCCCATATAGACACCGCCGTCTAATCCGGTGCTGTAATTTGCATACGCAGGCAAATCCTGAATGAGTTCCGGCTCCTCTTCTTCTGATCCACAGTAAACAATCTGCCCTTCCTTGCGAACAACCAAATACGAATCTTTATCCTTCAGTTCTGTATTAATAGTATCTAAATACTCCTTATTTTCAAAAAACGACGGATCCTCTTCGGCCTGTTCCTGAAGATCATTAAATATTTGGGTTGTCATTCCGCTGAGTATTTGGGTTGTATTGGATAAATTTTCATACGTAGCATTTTCGATCCCATATCTTTTTTCAATTGCATTTAATTGATACTGGCTAAATACCATCAAAGCAGCACCGGTGAAAATGATTGGTATCAATACAACTACCAAAAAAGAAATAGTGATTCTTGTTTTCAATTTCATATTGCGACCCCTGATCTATTGACTCACTGATATGTCAAGTCTTTAGCATCTATTATAGCATATTTCACAGGGGACGCACATTAAGAAAGTAGGCTTAATCTAAATTTTCTATAAATAAATTGAAAAATAGATTTATTCTCCATACCTTCTAAGTTCCTCTATTTTATTCAGTCTCTCCCAGGGCAAGTCCAAATCATTCCTTCCAAAATGACCATACGCTGCCGTCTGCTTATAGATTGGGCGCCGAAGACCCAGCATCCTGATAATACCGGCCGGCCGCAAGTCAAAATTCTCACGAATAATGTCCACCAGTTTATTATCATCTAATTTTCCTGTTCCAAAAGTATCTACCATAACGGATGTCGGATGAGCAACCCCGATGGCATAGGACAACTGGATCTCACATTTTTTTGCCAGCCCTGCCGCCACAATATTTTTTGCAACATAGCGTGCCGCATAAGCCGCACTGCGATCCACCTTTGTACAATCTTTTCCGGAAAATGCGCCGCCTCCATGACGAGCATACCCTCCGTAGGTATCTACTATGATCTTACGCCCAGTCAGGCCGCTGTCACCATGAGGCCCCCCAATCACAAACCTTCCGGTGGGATTAATGAAAAATCTGGTATTGGCATCGACAAATTCTGCCGGAAGCACAGGATCAAATACATATTTCCGAATATCGGCATGAAGCTGCTCTTGCGTGACATTCGGGTCGTGCTGCGTAGATAACACAACTGCATCTACTCGAACAGGTTCCCCGTTTTCATCATACTCCACCGTAACCTGCGTTTTTCCATCGGGTCTTAAGTAGGTTAATGTCCCGTCTTTACGGATTTTTGTCAATTGCAGTGCCAGTTTATGAGCCAGTGCAATCGGGTATGGCATATATTCCTCCGTTTCATCACTGGCATAGCCAAACATCATCCCCTGATCCCCAGCTCCGATAGCGTCAATATCTTCTTCGGACATCATATGCTCCTTTGCCTCCAATGCTTTATCCACACCCTGGGCAATGTCCAAAGATTGTTCATCAATTGTGGTTATGACACCGCAGGTTTTTGCATCAAATCCATATTTTCCGCGGGTATACCCAATCTCTTCCACGGTATTTCTGACAATTTTCTGCAAATCTACATAGGCGTTCGTCGTAATCTCTCCCATGACCATAACCAAACCGGTAGTCGTACAGGTTTCACAGGCCACCCGGCTCATCGGATCCTGCTCCAGCAATGCATCTAAAATAGCATCTGAAATCTGATCGCACATCTTGTCGGGATGTCCTTCGGTAACTGATTCTGAAGTAAATAAACGTTTTTCCATAATAATATTCTCCTCATAGTACTAAAGATGTTTTCTTGCTACAGCCATTAAAAAAGAAGCCTGCGCCAAGCGGACTCCTTATTATACTACATAAGTAAATCCTCTTATTGTTCGAACTCATTCGCTCAGGTTGGCACCTTCCGCTTTGGGGGTTGCCGTGACTTCACAGATCCTTTGTATCTCCATCACTCTGAATAAAAGGTTGTTTCGTATGCTGTTTTCTATGTAAATGATTATAAACGTTTTTCTGTCATCTTTCAAGCTTTTTTCAATATTTTATAAGGACTCATTTTTCTTTTTCAGACTAACCATTTTTAAAACTTCCTGGCTGACTTGATTAATAGCTTCTATGGCTTCTATGGCTTTTTTTTCATCATTTTTCTGAAAGGCTTTTGCAAGTTCTAAATGATAAGGTACTGTTTTTAGCCAATTTTCAGGATCATAATCAAGTTCTTCCCAGTAACTGTTAAAAACATCCAGCCGCAACTTATCTACCATTTGTGCTACAGTTTGATTTTCCGCCATCTCCATCATCTGCATATGAAACCTGTGATCTACTTCATCACTATATTCATTTTTTTCATATAATTCCATCATTTCTTCTGCAAGTGATAACAGTTTCTTTTTACTTTCTTCCGATGCAAGGCGAATTGCCTTTCTTGCCGCCATATATTCCAGACTCACCTTCAATTCCTGAATCTCAAAAAAATTCTCTTTTACTAATTTTAATTGGATCGAATCTGCTTCATTTAACGGCTCTTTTAAAAAAGTTCCAAGTCCTGTTTTTACTTCAATCATGCCTCTGTTTTCTAAAACACGCATGGCTTCGCGAACAGAATTGCGTCCTGTTTGAAACATTTTTGCTAACTCTCTCTCTGAAGGCAGTTTGTCACCTGCTTTCAAATGATTCGCTTTTGCGAACTCAAAAATTGCATCAGCCACTTTAATATATAGCAAATCTTTTGAAACCGGACCAATTTGAACAGAACTTTTATCCATACCATTCCCTCACATTCTACGCTTCATATTCTCTTTTGTAGATATAGAACCTTTTTATACTTGTTAATTATAACAATATATGGCAACGTAAACAATGTTTTCGTATAAATTTTTTATTCTTTACTCTTTTACCGAACCGGCAGTCAATCCTTCAACTATGTATTTTTGTACAATCATAAACATCAATGCTGTAGGAAGTAACGCCAACATTCCTCCTGCCATCATAACTCCCCATTTGACATTATTCTTTCCAATCAGACTTTTCAGCCCTACCGGAATTGTCCATGCGGAAGGTTCACTTGTAAAAATAATACCTGCAATCAATTCATTCCACGCCCCTATGAATGCAAATGCAAATACCGCTACTATCCCGGGGAACATAATAGGAAGGATTACTTTACGCAGACTGGTCAGTCGTGAGCATCCATCTACCATTGCCGCTTCTTCCAATGAATATGGTATTCTTTCAAAAAAGCTTCTCATCGTAATAACACAAAACGGCAGATTGGTAATCACATAAAAAATCCATAACCCCAGATGTGGCGCATTGCTTATAATTCCCAATTTTGCATAGACTGTATATAGGGGGAGAATAACAAGAATACCTGGAATCATTTGCGTAATCAGGAAAAACAGCAGCATCGTTGTTTTCCCCTTAAACTGATAACGAGCCAGCCCATACCCTCCAAAAATAGAAAGTATTGTCACAGCAACGGCCGTCGAAACTGATAAGACTATACTGTTGCGCAAATAATCCCCATAGTCAAACAGTGCAAATAAATCTCTGTAGTTATCCAATGTAAACGTCTGAGGGAAATAAGTAACTACCTGAGTATTTATAATCTCCTGATGAGGTTTAAAAGAAGTTATTGCCATCCAGTAGATAGGCAGCATAACCAATAAGAAAAAGAATGCTAAAATAATTGTTCTTATAACGGTAACACCCATTTTTTTATTTATATGAACCATCTACATTTCCTCCTCGTTATATTTCGTAACCTTTAAGAAAATAATAGTATAGAGCATCAGTGCTGTCATAAGCATAACTCCGATAGATGAAGCAAATCCAAAATCATATCCTGAAAAAGCTCTGGTATACATATAAGCCGGTAATGTCATAGAATAATTTGCCGGTCCACCATTGGTAATTACCACTATCAAATCAAAAGAATTCAATACCCAAATTGTCCTTAATAAAAGTGTCATTATTATAGTCGGCTTTATATATGGAACTGTAATAGAAAAAAATTTCTTAACGATCCCTGCTCCATCAATACCTGCTGCTTCATATACATCTGATGGTATAGACTGCAATGCAGCCAGAATCATAATAGCAAAAAAGGGAATCCCCATCCAAATCATTGCAATAATAATTACTATTAGTGAATATCCCGGAGTGCCCAACCAGGCAATATTTTCATTGATTAATCCTAGTTTCCCCAAAAGATCATTCACTACACCATATTCTCCATTAAAGGACCATCTGAACATAAGCCCCACCACAAAAGCAGAAAACGCCCATGGAAGAAACACAAGAGATTGATAGATCCCTCTTCCTGGGAACTTTTTCCATAATGCCAGTGCCAATGTCATTCCCAAGATAAATTGTCCTGCAACAGAACAAACTACATAGATCAGTGAATTTTTTAAAATTAACAGCAAATCTCTGTCTGCAAACAGCTTTTTAAAATTATCAATGCCATTGAAATAAACATCAGGCGAACCCATTTTGTAGTTCTGAAATGCCATTATAAAGCTGTTTATTAACGGAATAGCAAATACTATTAGAAGAAGTATTAATATCGGCAGCAAAAAGGCATACGGCTCTATCACTCTTTTTGTGCGGTTCCAATTTTGTGTATTTTTTCGCCTTACGATTAATTTTTTCTTTGCAGGCATTTATAAATCCTCCATTCCTATGACGGCAGCTTCCCAGATAAGGGAAGCTATTCCATCAACTTTTACCTCCGACTGTTACTGCATTGTTTTAGGAGTATCTACCACAGCGCCCTCATTTTCTTCCAAATATTCTTTCATGCGCTCTTCTAGCATATTGCAAATATTATCCAGTGCAGTTTTCGAGTCTTGTTCATCTAATAGATATTTTTGTATTTCTTCATATAAGGGGCCTTGCTGCAAATCCGTACTGTCAAATGGCCCATAACCAGTTGGTACTACCATATCCGGATTATTCAATTGTTTTATAAACGCTGCATAAACCCCATCTTCTCCATACAAAGGATCATCTCCAACTTCTTTCATGACTGGTATAGTCCCAACCTGCTTGCAGTACTTAATATTGTTTTCTGGTTGTGATAAATATTCAATTACTTGCCATGCTGCATCCTGATTTCCACAATCTTTTGAAATCGTGTAGGAATAAGGGGCGTTGACTACATTATATATTTTCCCATCCTTTGTACTTTTAGGGATTGGTAGTACGGTCCATTCTTCATCATTCATGTTGTTTTGGCAGGATACCACTACCTCTGAATCATTATTTAATGTCCCTGTCAATCCTCCGCTGAAATTATCCACCATTTCTACAAAACCCCAGTTGATAGATTCTTTGGGAGCATATCCCTCTTTATACATACTGGTATATCTTTCAAATGCTGCCAGACACTCTTCGGAATTTAATAAGCAATTTCCTTTTTCATCATAAGTACGTCCCCCAGTATATGTTTGCAGATAGGTCATGATCACATCAAATGCACCTCTCGTTCCACGATACGTCATCCCATACTGCTTCTTATCGGCATTTGTTAGTTCTTTGATTATTTCAAAATAATCATCGTAAGTCCATTCCTGAAGACTGTCAATATCTATTCCCGCCTCTTCACACCAGTCCTTTCTAATAAAAATACCTTTTGCCATCATACCATCAGGAACGGTATAAATTCCTCCATACATTTCTTTTTGATTTGCCCAAACAATATTTGTAACCGTATCAGCAAATTGATCTTCCTTTCCTTCTAAATACTCATCTAAAGGAAGAATCCACTCAGAATCAGTAAATTGTCCCAGCCAGTTATCCTGTGTAGTGATAATATCCGGCATAGAATTAGAATTAGCCATAACCATTATCTTGTTTGCTGCATCCTCTAGCGGCGCACTTTCATAAGTGATTTCAATTCCCAAGTCATCTTTTATTTTCTCAAAGACTTCCTCAAAATACGCCTGTCGGACATCACTTGGCGATGTATCCAAAAATCTTAGAGAAACTGTCTCCCCTTGCGCTGTGTTTTCCCCGTCTTTGCTGCTATTGCCTTCTTTACTGCCGCAGGCGGACAACATACCTATACTCATAGATACTGCCAAAAATACTGCTAACCACTTGCTAACTTTTCTCTTCATAAAATACCTCCTAAATTTATTATCCTTAAACCTCCAATAGGTCTAAAGCCTGCTTGATATCTGCTAAAAGATTCCCCGTTCCTTCCAATCCGCAATACATCCGTATAATTCCTTTGCTAATTCCTAAAAACTGCTCCTCCTTCTCATCAATATAATATAGTGGCGCCATAACAAGACTTTCAAATCCTCCCCAGGAACAACCTTTTCTGAAGATTTTCAAATAATTGGCAAACTTTAAGGCATTTTCCAGCGGCCCCTCCACCTCCAAACTTAAAAGCCCGGAGTTTCCCGTCTGTTGCTTTTTTATCAATTCGTACTGTGGATGGTTTTTCAACCCTGGATAGTATACTTTTTTTACCTTAGGGTGGTTCTCCAGGTATTCTGCTACTGCTTGTGCCGTTTCCTGATGGCGTCTAAGCCGTACATCCAACGTCCTCATTCCCCGAATCACCAGCCACGCTTCCATAGGTCCGATGATTCCCCCAAACCACTCCCGTACGTTGCCCATAATCATCCGCATCAGGTTTTCATCCTTTGACACAAGAACCCCACCCATCAGATCGCTATGTCCTCCTAAATATTTTGTCAAAGTATGCATAACAATATCAATGCCGTAATCTAAAGGCTTTTGAAATAATGGTGTGCAATACGTATTGTCTATGTAAGTTTTTATATTATAACGATGAGCGATTACAGCAATTTTTTCAAGATCTACAATTGTGAAAATAAATGTAGCCGGACTTTCTAAAATAATAAGGGAAGTGTCGGGGCAAATTGAACTTTCTAATTCTTCTAAATTTGTACCTTTCACATAAGTAACTGTCATTTTTAGTTTAGGAATACAAAAGTTATCTAATAGTCTTTTCACAGGCTGATAAACATCCTTCATACAGATAATATGGTTTCCCGCTTCACACGTCGCCATAATAGCTGCCGATGCAGCCGCCATCCCGCTGGAGAACATAACTGCTCTGCTTCCATGCTCAAGTTGAGCAATTTTTTGTTCAGCAATAGTTGTTGTTGGATTTGAGGATCGTCCATAAAAAAACTGGTCTTTTTCAAAAATATCTACATCACGGTACTTCTCAACTGAATCAAATACATGTAAAGAGTTCATAAATACTGGAGGAACTACTGCATTTAAATAACTCTTTTCATCCTCTCCGTACTGTTCCAATATTAATAAATCTTTTTCATCCACAATTATTTTCTCCTTTTTACACTTCCTGTTCTGCCATCATGTGGTATAGTGGTAGTACCACTTATTTAAATATTATCCTATCACATTCATATGTATTTGTCAATGATATGTATTCTGGTTAATTTTGGAAAATAAGACTCCATTATTTCTAAACCATAATTTCCTACAACTCCTTGATGCTGCATTTTGTTTGCTGTATACTATACTTGAATTTTAAACGGCTGTATACAGGGAGGAAGGGTAGCTATGAGCAGTACAAAATTCAAACAATTTTATGGAAATACAAAGTTATTCTGGATACCTTTGATAATTTTTCCAAAGATATCCAGAGTATATTCCGGGCTGTAGAAGTATTTTCAATTGTGGTATTTACGATTGAATATCTCATCCGTCTGTGGACCGCTGATTTTATACACCCGCATATAAAGCCCGCCAAAGCACGTCTGAAATATATGTTTTCATTTCTTGCCATTATAGACCTGCTTGCTATTCTTCCTTTTTATTTGCCTTACATAATTCCTGTTGATTTGATCATCTTAAGAATGGTGCGTTTGTTAAGAGTATTTGAAATCTTCAAAGCAAACCGCTATACAAATGCCCTTTCTATGGTTGGTCGTGTTATAAAAGGGAAGTCTGAGCAGCTCATTTCTTCTCTTTTTGTAATTTTTGTTTTAATGATCATCGCATCAGTCCTGATGTACTATCTGGAGCACGAAGCACAGCCTGATGTATTTGACAATGCTTTTTCCGCATTCTGGTGGGCTGTTTCAACTATAACAAATGCTGATTACGGGGAGCTCTATCCAATTACCCTTTTGGGCAGGATTCTAAATACTGTTATTTCCATATTAGGTATCGGGCTTATCGCCGTACCAACCGGTATTATAAGTGCCGGCTTTATGGAAGAAATGGAAGAATTGGCAATGGAAAAAGAAGAGAAAAAAAAGGACAAGCAGTATTGCCCCCATTGCGGGAATCATCTGGATTGACAGAAGAGCAACTCAAATCAAAGTTTTTTCTCTCTGCTCCTATATACTCTTATTGAACGGTAGGTGATGAATATGAACGAATGGTACAGGCAAATCCAAAATGCCGTGAATGAAATTGATGAAAGTATCAAGCATCGGGATGACGAGGCATTAACACTGTGCGTTCTCTCCCAAAAGCTTGGTTATTCCGAATACCATACCACACGGAAATTCAAGGAATTATCCGGAATGTCATTTCGCAATTATCTTCGGCTGCGGCGGCTGGCATTCGCATTACTTGACGTGCGGGATACCAAAAAGGGCTTTCTGGAAATCGCAGTAGACTATGGCTTCTCTTCACATGAAGCCTTCAGCCGCGCTTTCAAATCGGCTTATGGCATTACACCGACGGATTACCGAAAGCATCCTGTACCTGTAGTTCTGCGCACAAAAATCAACACCTTTGACCGTTACATTTTAGGAATAGGAGAAATTGGTATGATAAAATCAACAGAAGAAATCAAAATCTATTTTGTATCCATCCCCGCCCACAAATTTCTGCACATTAAGAATTATGAGAGCAACGGCTACTTTGATTTTTGGGAAAAGCAAAGCAATATTCCCGGTCAGGACTGCGACACCATCTGCGGTCTGCTGGACAGTATTAAGGGAAAACTGGATGGTGATGACCGCATAATAGGAAAATACAGCGGTCAGATTATGGCACACATTTATGAAAATGGCGGCAAATGCCCAGAGGCATACGGCATAAGGCTTGCTGCTGATTACGATGGTGTCATCCCGGAACACATGATGCTTCTTGATATTCCGGCGGCAGAATATATCGTGTTCGAACATGGTCCTTTTGATTTTGAGCAAGAAAGTATCTCTGTCGGTGAAAAGCTGGAGGCGGCAATGAATACCTTCGATTTTTCCGGTACTGACTACAAGCCGGACAAATCTGCCGGCAGAATCATGTATTTTTACTTTGACCCGGAGAGTTTTGAAAAACGTATTCTGCCTGTGGTTAGAAAATAATCTCAAAAAGCGGTTTATTCTTTGACAGGATTGTAAAATAGTGCTATTATGACTATATGAAATAATCCAGTCAAAAAAGGAGGTAATCTTCTTGCCGAAGACATACTCAGATGATGAACGCGCTTACATCAAAAAACGGTTGCAGGAGGAGGCAGCATACTGTCTTTCAAATTATGGAATAAGACGTACTACGGTAGATGAATTAATCAACCGTGTAAAGATTCCGAAGGGTACGTTTTACCTGTTCTATGATTCCAAAGAACTTTTATTGTTTGAGGTTTTGTTAGAACAGCATGAACTCATCGAAAAACAGATGTTTGATGAAATCCGAGCTTTGCGCTCTCATGTCACAAGCGACAGCTTAACAGAAATCATCTATCATTTTTTTAAGGAAATTGATCAGACAGGATTACTGCGTCTTCTCACAACCGGAGAAATAGAGTTGCTCTATCGGAAATTACCGCAAAAGGTTATGCAGGATCATTTTATCCATGACAGTTCAACGATAAAAACCATTCTGGAAAGCCTTTCTCTTCCGGAAAATATAAACGTCAACCATTTTTCTGCTGCATTTAGAAATCTTTTTATCAGTATGATTTATAAGCGTGAAATGGGTGATGAATATTTTGACGATGCTTTGAAGCTTACGATCAGAGGGTTAGTAATTCAAATGACATCATAAAAATTTTACATTTTATTTGACTATAAGGAATAAACAAGTCAAAAAAGGAGATGGAAACATATGCTTACAGTACAGAATTTAAGCTTCAGTTATTCAAAAAAACCTTTTATCGAAAATATGGATTTCCACGTTGATACAGGAGAAATATTCGGATTTTTGGGGCCTTCCGGAGCGGGCAAAACAATTTTTCTGACCACCTATAATATGATGGACGCTGCAGAATTGTGCGACCGGGTAGCTTTTATCGTAAATGGCAGTATCAAAGCATTAGACAGCCCCCATAATCTTATCATGAGAAAAGGTGCGGCAAAAATCAAGTACACTTATTATGACGGATACGAACGAACCGGTGAATGTCTGCTTTCCGTCACATCGGAGGATAGCATATTCACAAATTTGGTTAAGGAAAACCGGATAGTATCCGTTCACAGCAGTGAGCCGACTTTGAATGACATTTTTATGGAGGTAACCGGGAGGACGCTGCAATGAGGATGCTGAGACTGATATCAGGCGATATTCGTTTTCAAATGAAATATGGTTTCTATTTTATTTATGGAGTATTTTGTGTTTTATATGTATTCTTGCTGATGATTTTTCCGGAAAGCTACCGGGAAAGGGCGGTCAGCATTATGATTTACTCCGATCCTGCGGCTATGGGATTGTTCTTTATGGGAGCGATTGTTTTGCTCGAAAAAAATCAGAGAGTATTAAATGCTCTGGCCGTTTCCCCCGTGAAAGTCTTTGAGTATATGGCGGCGAAGATAATATCTCTGGCGCTTGTATCTGTACTTGTATCTCTGGTACTTGCACTTGCAGCAGGACTTAGAAATATTCCAATAGTTTTACTGGCAACCGCCTTGCCTTCCATGATTTTCACCTTATTGGGGTTGATTGATGCCGCTATGATAAACAGTCTGAATCAATATATCATCGCGGTCGTTCCATTGGAGATTGTTTGTTTTCTGCCGCCCATTCTCTATCTGTTCAGCGAATCCGCTATTATGCGTTTTTATCCTCTGAGCAGAAGTATGGCTTTGATCTCGGGCAGCAGCCAGACTCCGCTGCTTGATATTACGGTTCTTCTTATCGTAATCATATGTCTATTTGCCATTGCCCATCGTGTCATGGTCAAGATGTGGCACCGTCTTGGAGGTGTTAAGTTATGAAAGCAGTCTATATCAGCTTTACCCAAATGCTTCGGCAGATGACACAGGATATTATGCTTATCGTTATTGCTTTTGTTCCGTTTCTTGCCGGAGTTGTCTTTATGTTTGTTATCCCTGCTGCAGAGAGTCTGTTAACCGGCTATTTTGGCACAGATGCAGTTCTGTCCCCTTATTACGAGTTGTTTGATTTATTCCTTATCATTTTAACACCGGTCATGTTAAACTATGCTGCTGCAATGGTAATACTGGAAGAATCAGATGATCATTTGACTGCTTACTTAGCCGTAACACCTTTAGGTAAAATCGGTTATTTACTTTCAAGATTAGGAGGAATGGGGCTTATTTCATTTCCTGTCAGCATTTTCGTGGGTTTGCTCTTTCAGCTTTCTCATATCTGCGTATGGATGGCGGCAGGTCTTGCATTATCCGGAGTTGTTCAAGGTATCGTAACAGCACTGCTGATCGTTTCATTTTCCTCTAATAAGGTGGAGGGTATGGCAGTCGGGAAAATGGCTTCCCTCTTCACTTTAGGGCATTAGCACCATACTTTGTAACGGGAAAAGCACAATACATTCTATCCATTCTGCCAACTTTTTGGATGGCAAAAGCAGTGCAGGAAAATGCTTATTTTTCACTCCTCATATCCATTTTGCCGGCAATTCTCTGGATGGTGCTTTTGTCCGGAAAATTCATGAGGAGGATTACGGGTTAAGTAATATTTCTAGTTTGCTGTATAGTATATTTTGTTCCATTGTGTTAGAATTAAAACAATAAAATAACTAATATAATAAAGTCTGTTTTTTTAATGGAGGTGTATATTATGTCAGAAAAAAGCAAAAAAAGTACTGCCAGTTCTTCCTGGTTCTCCACAGACTTGGATGCCAGTGAATCAGAAGCTGCCAATGACCAATTCAACAAGCGTATCCAAAGGTTGGAAGATGCTGTCGCATTAAAAGAAGGCGATCGGATTCCCATTGTTCCTTTTGTCGGTGCGCTACCCTACTTTTTGGACAATACGACCTACAAAGAATCCATGTATAACTATCCTCGGGCATCACAGGCTCTTATAAACTTCTATCAGGATTTTCGACCAGATGCAACGACCCATACGGCATTTACCAGCGGTCGTGCAAATGAACTCGCAGGGTCAACCATGATTGACTGGCCGGGACGTCCGGGAACAAAGGTTCCTGATTTTTCTACCCATCAGGTAATCGAAAATGAATATATGTCTCAGGAAGAATATCCTGAACTGCTTTCTGATTTTACCGGATTTATGTTAAGAAAATACATACCCAGAGCATTCCCGGCTTTGAAAGGGCTTTCCGATATCCGGTTTGTTCCTTCTATTGTACTCAACACAACTCCTTTGTCCTCTTTATATTCTCCGGCGGCAAAGGAAGCTCTGACATTGCTTTCTCAGATCGGAGAAGAGGATGCGAAAGCTTCTCAGGCCTCTAGTGAAATATCCAATCGGCTTGCTGCACTGGGCTTCCCTCCCATGATAACCGGAGCGGGCGAAGCACCTTTCGATATAATCAGTGACTATTATCGGGGTACTTTGGGTGCACTTACTGACCAGATCGAATGTCCGAACGAAATAGAAGCTGTCTGCGATATGCTTGCCGACATCCAGATCGCTTCCTATGAATATTTTAACCAGGTACCTCTTCCTGTTAAAAGGGTCTTCTTCCCTCTGCACAAAGGAATGGATGGGTTCATGAGTCCGCAGCAATATGAAAAATTATACTGGAATCCTCTTAAAAAAATCATGCTCGCACTGATTGATATGGGGGTTACCCCTCTCATTTACACCGAAGGAAAATATAACTCCCGCATCGAACAGCTTGCCGACATCCCAAAAGGAAAAGTTATTTACCATTTTGAAGATGCGGATATGGCAAAGGCAAAGAAAATTCTGGGAGATACGGCATGCATAAGCGGCAACCTGCCCATCTATCTGTTAGAATACGGCACAAAACAACAAGTCGTTGATGCTGTAAAAAAGCTCATTGACACCTGTGCCCCTGGCGGCGGCTATATTTTTGATACCAATGCGGTTATTGACAATGCCAAAAGAGAAAATGTAGAAGCCATGTTTGATACTGTAATGACCTATGGGAAAAAATAGCAGAAGAGCCAGTGATTTATCGTTGGACATATAAAATGACTAAACTTCCGGAGGCTTTTTGAATACTGCATCTGGAAGTTTAGACAAGTAATCAGCCCAGTTATTTGCAAGGCTCCACTCCTTTTCGGATAAAGGGCTGCATAGCCTGTTCCTCCTCACAGGCGGCATTTGCATCAAATATCCGGCCTTTTAAGATTTTTATCAATTGTTATTATCGAACTACATTATCTCTGTGCTTTTTCCCGTTCTTTGCAAATATCTGACCAATGAGGCAATTTTTCTATTATCGCCGCAAGTTCCTTCAATGCTTTCGGAATATCAATATTTTGCGGACAAATCTGCACACATTTTCCGCATTCTATACAAGCAGACGGCTGTTTTTCTGATGGAAGCGCATCTACCGACATGCCTACGTTAAAGGCTGTCGGTGAGAATTTCAATTCATTGTAATAACCAAGAAATATCGGGATATTCAGTCCCTTCGGACATCCATCACAGCAATAGCGGCAGGCAGTACATGGCAGCAGGTCGAGCATGCCGGATGCAATTTCCGCAAGCAAATCCTTTTCTTCGTCCGACAAAGGAATGTCTGTGCCAAACGTCTTCACATTGTCCTGCACCTGTTCCATGTTGGACATACCGCTTAAAATAACAGTTACATTTGGCAGAGCCTGCAGCCATCTAAATCCCCAGGAAGCGATGGATTCATTCGGACGAAGCAGTTTTAGCCTGTCTTCATTCCCACCAAAATCTTTTGCCAATGTGCCGCCTCTTACCGGTTCCATGACCCACACCGGAATCCCACGTTCTGTCAATAATTCGTACTTCGCCTTTGCATCCTGTAATGTCCAGTCAAGATAATTTAGCTGAATCTGACCAAAATCCATCACATTGCCATACTGATCCAGAAATTCTTCAAGTGTCTCTATTCCGGCATGGGTTGAAAAACCAAAATACTTAATTCTGCCTTTTTTCTTCTGCTCTAAAAAGTAATCTACAATTCCCCACTGCGGATCGGTGTAGACTTTTATTGAATTTTCATAAACATTATGTAAAAGGTAAAAATCAAAATACTCTACACCGCATTTTTTAAGCTGCTCTTCAAATATTGCCGCCGGATCATAATTGTCGCTGATCTGATGACCGGGATACTTGGTTGCCAGATAATAACTCTCTCTTGGATATTGTTTTAATGCGCGGCCAATTATCCGTTCAGAGTCTCCGCTATGATACGGATAAGCAGTGTCAAAATAGTTAACGCCATGCTCAAAAGCATAGCTAACCATTTCATCGGCCATTTCTTCATTGATTATGCCATTCTCCAATACCGGAAGCCGCATAGCTCCAAACCCAAGTGCTGAAAGTTTTAAGTCCTGAAAATCTTTAAACTGCATTGTACTCCTCCTATTCCGGCTGGCAGACAGGACAGTAATAAACATTCCCGCCTAAAAAAGCTTTTCTGATAATGTCCGATCCGCACACCCCACATGGCTGCTTCCATGTTTTGTTTGATAATATGGTCTGATATCCTCCGGTATT
>Ga0153983_1000059_pt1 | contig 24428 bp, 24 predicted proteins | sample TSGA067MetaG_FD_104693 | JGI IMG/M metagenome (GOLD analysis project Ga0153983, IMG submission 104693) | Attine ant fungus gardens microbial communities from Georgia, USA - TSGA067 MetaG | ecosystem: Host-associated > Fungi > Mycelium > Unclassified | place: USA: Georgia, Alexander Wildlife... | reverse complement strand
GGATTTTTCGTATGAATAATCTGAAGAAACAGCTCAAAATAATCTAAAATGCTCTCGCTTGCAAGTGTACAACCGACTAAAATAAAGTGCAGAATGAAGCATCGTTTAATCTGCAAAACGACATCATATTCCTTAATAGGAACGCTGGCAGGAATGGAAACCTGTATCATGCACCCTTGCTCTTTACATTTTAAGTCATAGGTTCTTTCTTTGACCTCGGTGCTGGGTGTACCGTCCTCATTTTGGATAAACACCTCACGTCTTAATGTGGAAAACTTTAATTTTCCGAAAGTCTTTTCTTTATCTGTAATAATTCCGTTTGCTAATCTCATAGTTATTTTTCCTCTCTTTTCTTATGCTTTTACCATATCGTCTGCGTGCAATATGTAGTTAGTAAATCCTCTTGTGCCAATCTTGTAACCCTCTGCGGTAATGCGTGGGTTTATAAGACGTACCTTTTCTTCAAAGGTGAAAAGCTTTTCACCTGCTTCTGCTGGCAAGATAACCACAATGTCATCTGCTCTTTGTATATCTGAATACAGGTTGTAAGAACGGGTAACTACCGCCATGCGTCCGTTGATCCGTTTCTGTACAACGTCTGCTTCGCCAGCAAACTCCAATATCCCAAATGTTTCTTTCATTTGTGGTATAACGTATTTTAATTTCATGTTTAAATTCCTCTTTTCTTTCTTATATAGATTTCTTATTCAGTTGTATTTTTCTTTCTTCTGCGTGCCAGAGAATACCAGTCTTGCCAGAACTTATCAAGGGCAAGCGTTGTGCAAGCACCCTTGACAAGTTCTGTCCATCCTTGTAAATCGCACTCAAGCAGAAGTAAGGGTGTTCCCAGCCATGTATTGGCTGTTCCTTTTCAGTTCTTTTCGGTGGGGAGCGTGTCGGGTTCATTTCCTTACCGCCAACTATTCAGCTTTTTTCTTTTTGCGGTATTGTACAATGCCTATACCTGCAAGAGATACCGCTGACATACCAAGCATAGCAAGGAAAACGGTCATATTGCTTGTGTCACCTGTTTTCGGTGAGGTGCTAGGCTTTTGTGTTGGGGGTTCTGGTTTTGGTGCTTCTGGCACTTCTGGTTTTGCTGGTTCTTCTGGCTCGTTAGGAGCTGGTGGGGTTGGTTCTTCGGGTTGCTCTGGTACTTCGGGCGTTTCGGGTTCTTCTGGTTTTTCAGTGATAGTCACTGTCTGCCCCTCGTCCTCAATGTCTTTATGTTCAGCTACCTTTGTCGGTTCGTCTGGATTGGATAAATCGTACAATTCTTCAAAGGTTACAAGGTCTTTGCCTGCAAGAGTGGATGCGTTAAAAGTGAACTCGATTTCAACCACCATTTTGCTTTCTTTGGCAATAAAGGTAAGGTCATTCTCTACACGCTTACCGTCAATGATAAGCTCTGCGTTTTCGTCCTTAATCATTTCCCAGCCCTTTAACTGATACTTTGTACCAACTTCTAAACCGTCTAATGTAACCGTATCAATGATAGTTACTTTTTCACTGGCTTCCATGGTTTTATCACCCGTTACCTTGTCAGTAGCAGTGGTATGGATAGTCAATTCCTTCTCGTATTCATCTGTTAATGTACCTAAATCAATGACAAGATTATTTCTTGATACCACGATTTCAAATGCTGGGATAAGTTTAAATCCTTTATTGCTTTCACAGCGTAATTCTTCGATTTCGTATGTATCATAAAGCAATGCACCTTTGCTATCGTCTGGCTCACTTGTTCCAAACCAGACACCGTCCTCACTGGTCTTGCCAGCGTTGGTATTTTGCTTATGTGATACCCAATCAGAAGCAGTGGAAAATTGACCGTTCTTATCTGTTACGACAACATGGCTTTCACCAGTGGTCTTGCTGGTAATCTTGAAAGGTATATCCGCAAGTCTTTTGTGTGTACCTGCACCGATTTTTACACCCTCAATATCACCACGTTTTACTTGATTGTAGATAGAGTTTTCTTCACCTGTTAAATCTATGATTTTCCCATTTTCTTTGATTTCAAAAGTGCGAGGTACTGCACCATTTATCAAGTAGCTATTTACCGCTTTGCTTTCATCAATGCGATATTTGCCATGAGGGAGTGTGTCGGCTTCTGTGGTAGCAATACCGTCAATTCCTGCATGAATAGTTTTAACAACTTCATTTTTCTTGTACAGTTTCCCATCAACAAGTACAGGATTGTCATTTAAAGACGTGATTGTAAATTCTGTATCTTTGAAGCTTCCACTTCCTTGTGCTTTTGTATCTTTTGTTTCAAGGTCACGTTTCTGGATTTTCACACCACCACGAATGACTTTATCCGATACAGAAAACTGATTGCTTCCAGATAGTACCGCAAGTTCTCCGTCCTCTGTAATCTGTGTTACATAGACACCTGTAATCTGTTCTGTGCTTCCATTCGCTTGAAGATAAGCACCCTCTAATAAGTAACCCTCTGGGGCTTTTGCTTCTGATACGGTGATAGTTCCTAATGGCAGACAGTTCTTACCATTTTGTGTATAGAAACTGTCACCAGAAACTTTGTAAGCGTCTGCTAAACGTGTCACATAATGAACCGCACCTTTGCTGTCTTTTTCTGCTAGGGTCTTTGTTGTCCATGTGCGTGTAGCTTTTGCAGGAAGATTGTCTTTGGTATAGAAACCGTCATAGTAATTCCACACAAACTCTGCACCCTCTAAAGAAGCGTTACCTTGTGCGGTTGCTTTTCCTGTTTCCATATCAATCTTGAAAAGTTCAATCAAGGTATCTGTGACTTTTGGTGTGTCACTGACTTTCAAGGTAGCTGTTTCACCAGCTTTGACCGTTAATGGATAAACTGTTTTATCTAACTGATAGCCCAGCGGTGCAGTCTGCTCTTTGACATATAGCGTACCTGCTCTGACTTCGATTTCTTCTGAATTTCCATTCTTATCAATAGTAAGAGTGGCAACCTTATTTTTACATTCCTTATCGGTATAGACACCATAGGTCGCACCTGCAATCGAGTAATTGCTATTACCGTCTGTAATACTTGTGTTAGATGATGTCTTTTGCATTTTGGCATTACCAACAGCAAGCTCCGTCCAGAATTGCCCTAAATCCTGTCCTTGTCCGATATAGACATAACCGTAAGAGTTATAACGGTTGCGGTTTTCTTTGGCGAAAATCTTTGCCTGTGCATAGACTTGTGACTGGATAGCTTCTGGTATTTCGCTGTAATCAGCTCTTACATTATTACTGTTCCAGCCTAAATGCTCACTCAATACACGCCATAGGGTACATTGTTCCAGTAAGTAGGCTTGTTTGCTGGAAAGTCCGCCATGACTTTTCGTGTATTGCTTGACGTATTCCAAAGAGAGAGCAACGTCTGAAATATGGTAGGCACTCATTTTAGAAGTAGCGTCATATCTTGTTTTGTAGCCTGCTTCAAATGCTGTGTTGATGTCAATACAATAAGCAGTTTCGCCCTCAACTTTCATCCAACTTTCTACAAAGCTGGCTTGTACATTTCCGTTGTTATCAATCTGAACAACACGACCTGCATTGTCTGGGGCGTTGGTATAGTATTGATTGTCTGACGCTTGCACCTGTGATACTGGTAAGGCGGTCAATACAGTTGCCAGTGTGAGGACACCTGTACATATTCGTTTAAATATCTTTTTCATAATGTTTCTGTTCCTTTCGTTTCATTCCCCAATCTGGGGTAAAAAAATAGACGCTCATTTCTGAACGTCTGAAATAGAAAAGGAACGCCATTTTTATGCGTTCCACTGTCTATAATTCATATTCAATTTTCATGTGTCAATACTGATGTGCTATACCATATCTTTGCATATCTAGGACGTATCTGCGTATCAAGGCTCATTAGTAAGTAGTAAATAAGTAGTAAAATGAGTTGTTACGTCCTGCTTAAATGCTGATAGGTACAGTGTTTTAGGGGATAATCATGTTTTTACTGTTTTTTTAGAAGACACAATATAAAATCCTATTCCCACAGCACCTCCAAATGTATTACCAATCAAATCTGTTATATCAGCTCCTCCAATTGCAAATAAGAATTGCAGTACTTCAAATAACAGACTGACACCTGCTGCTAAAATGATTTTTTTCCTGAACGGCCAATCAGGCTTCATCATGCTCAGATACAATCCAAAGGGTATAAACACCACCATATTCAGAACTATCTCACTATAATCCAGTTGATTATTTATAACAACAGAACCGGCAAAAGGGATCAAATTTAATCCTCTAAACTGTGGTGAATCATTTAAATTCGTTCACATCATAGCATATTTGCATGGAAAATGAAAGTCGTTTCAGGAGCAGTCTGATATGTGATTTGCTAAGCTGTAGTACTGACTTAGTATATCTTGCTGATCTGGGACCAAAGGCTTATGAGTTTATCAAGTCTTTCATCACCTATCATCGCACCATTTCCTTTTTCATTCATAACTACCGGCCAGCAAATAAACCCTTTATTAACACCATACTCATCAATGCACCTATTAGCTTCAGAAATGATGGTATCCATAGAAGCGTCTACAAATGCAGCCGGACCTGAACTATCCCAACCACCTTCGATTGTGAGAATCCCCTTATATTTTTTCTGAATTCCTGCTAAATCATTCATAATCTGAGCCGAGTTCCATATTCTGCATCCCATACCAACAAAGTCCTCAAGAAGGTCTTCGCACTTTCCGCAAATATGCTGACTGAATATTACACCTCTCGAAGTTATGGCATCAGCTATTCTCCTATGGTATGGCTTTATAACCTCTCGATATGTTTCAGGAGACATAAATAGACCCTTTGCATGCGCCATATCGTCAGAATATGTGATAACATCTGGTTTATAAGCATCAATAATTTTGTCGATTACCTTAGCTTTGAATGTTGACATTTCATTGAAGAAATCTTTACATGAATCAGGATCTGTTATCAGGGCACACAGCGTGTTTTCAAACCCCATAAAAGAGACAAGACGCTCAAATAGACCACATGAATATAAAACATTAACTAACTGTCTGCTTCTGTCTATTGTAGCAAGATCCATTTCTGCCATTGCATTGAAATCAAAACTATTAACATCAGGAATCTGAACGTGCTTTCTCCACTCAGAAACATCATCAAACCGGAAGTTATTTGGTTCCGGCATTGCACCTTCTTTAGTGACAAGCCAATTAACACCAAATGCATCTACACCACCCTCCCAAGGTTCTTCAATAGCTCCTGACGCTGATACTAAAAAAGGGTTACAGTCTGTTTGCAAAGGCACATACTCCGGATTTCCCCCGTTAATAACTTCCAGAACATTTTCTCTAGGTGTCATCATGATAAAATCTCCTTTCAATAACATTTCTTTTTATTTATAATAGCTAAAAATAAACCCCACGTAAAACAAATTATCATCGATATGCACAACCAGAAGATGGGAACAACAATAAAGCAGCCTGGATCCACAACCTAAAGTTGGGATCTTAGCTGCTCGGACAGTCATCAGTTCATCTAAATTGCATAGTAATTACGAATAGCATTTATAAATGAAGATAGGTGTAGTTTTGATTCATAATCAGGTTTAGTAATAAATCCAACTTCCATCATCAACGAGTCATGAACTAAAGGCCTGGCTGTAATGTCAAAATTATTACCCTCCGGAAGACCAAAACTAGCAGATATAGTTACACCTATATTAGCCGAAACACTTCGTAATAATAATTCCAAATCTGGATATTCAAATACAAAATTCGGATAGAATCCATGATTGATGCATGCTTCAATATATTCCTTAAAGACGGACGAATTGATAGCCGGAGACAATTGGGTTACATTAGATAAGTCTGATATTGTTATGATTTTTTTATCAGCCAAAAAGTGCTTTTTATTCATAAGAATCAAAGGACGTTCGCAAATCACCGGAATATAAACTAAGCCTTTTAGCTTATTTGGCTTATGAACAAATCCCAGATCAAACTTCCCCAGCGATACATCATGGATACATTGGGCTAAATCGGAAGAAACTGTTGACTGAATTCTCATATTACCAATTCTTGATATAAAATCCGGAGGAATCACATAAGGCATTAACTGATGCTCAAACAGAAGCGTTATAGTATATCTGCTTTTTTCAATCAGCATATTTACTATTTCCATATGCTCTTCATGTTTTTTCAGCATCGATTCAGCCACCGGCAGTATTTTCTCTCCAACATCCGTAAGCTCAGTGCCTTTACCTGATCGAATGAACAGCTTAACTCCCAGCTCCTCTTCTAAGGCATTCATTGCTTTGCTAAGGGCTTGCTGCGTTATGTACAATTTTTTTGCTGCTTTTGTCAGATTTTTCTCATAGGCTACACAGATAAACTGACGCAATTGATTCTCATTCAAATATAACTCGCTTTCTGAGCTGTATAAAAACTCCTTTAATAGTAGATCGGCAGTGCCAGAAGATACCTAAAACAATTACTATAATCTATCATATGTATTATATCAAATCCCATGCAAAACACAATATGCCGCTCACAAAGATATTCCTTTTGACATCTACCGGTTCCTGCTTTACAATTTACTTAACCGATTTCAGGAGGAACGAACATGGAAAACAATATCACTAGAGAAGAATCCTGGTCACTTTTGACCGAATACAACAAAGAAGAGTTTCATCTGAAGCATGCCAGGATTATGGAAGGCGTGATGAAGTATTTTGCAAATACGCTCGGCTATGAGGAGGAATGTGATTTCTGGTCAATTGCCGGGCTTCTCCACGACCTGGATTTTGAGATGTACCCGGAGGAACACTGCATCAAAGCACAGGAAATCATGCGGTCACGGGGACTTAACGAACGTCTGATCCATGCAGTCGCCAGCCATGGTTACGCACTGACAGTCGACATAAAACCTGAACATCAGATGGAGAAAATCCTTTATGCAACTGACGAGCTGACCGGTTTAATTGGTGCCGTTGCTATTATGCGCCCATCAAAAAGTGTAATGGATCTTGAACTCAAGTCGGTGAAAAAGAAATTTAAAAGCCCAAAATTTGCAGCAGGATGCTCCCGCGAAGTCATCGAACGGGGTGCCGAAATGCTCGGCTGGCAGCTTGATGAGTTGATCGAACAAACCATACTGGCTATGCGGACATGTGAAATTGCCGATTAACAAACTTGGCAATCACATAGTAAAATGAAGATGGAGGGAAACATGGATTTTATAATTACATATCTGTCAAATAGCGGATTCCTGATTGAAACAGCAGAATATCTGTTTGTTATCGATTATCAGGGTGATTGTCCGGCAATTATAAACGATACTTTATTGGTAAAAGAAAAGAAGATTATTTTTATGGCAAGTCATGGACATGGAGATCATTTCAGCAGAAAGATATTGGACTTTGCCGATAAGCCAGACTGTGCAGTGCTTCTATCCAGTGATATCAAGATCCAAAATCATCAAGTGACAACTATCAGTGAATTGCAAACAAAGAATGTATTGGGTATCCCGATTGAAGCCTATGGTTCTACTGATTTGGGGGTTAGTTTTCTTATCAGTTTGGACGGCGGACGGATATTCCATGCGGGTGACTTAAACTATTGGCACTGGAAGGATTACAGCACAGCGGACGAGGTGGCGGACGCGAAATCCATGTTCGATCAAATTGCTGCCACGATCAAACAGCCCATAGACATTGCTTTCTTTCCTGTTGATCCCAGAATGGGCAGTCAGTATGATTTAGGCGCTGATTTATTCTTAGAAATGTTTCATCCAAAGCTTTTGATACCTATGCATTTTAGAGATGCGGTGTCTGCTCCAAAAGATTTTGCGAAAAAGCATGAGCATAACACACAGACAGAAATCATTCCGCTGACAAACACAGGAGAAGTTTTAACTTATTCTCTTCCACGGACGTGATTTTTGGATCCAGCCCTGTTTCTCCCAGTGCTCCACATCCGCAGGATTGGCTTTTATGAATTTTTGCATCATACGGCTAATGTGAAACCATTTCCATACCCGGAAGCAGGGTTTTGCATTGCCGTGATTTTTCTGAATTTTGTCTGCTGCTTTCTTTACTTTTCTTCGCAGCTTATCTTTTATCTTCGGCGATACATTCTCCCAGTTAGCTTCATATACCGCACACCCGATTTTATATGTTTTTGATACTCCCCAAAAATCCAGACTATCTTTCATCTCTTTAAGCGTATGGGAAAAGACGGAACCACTTGCAGTCGCAATCACGATCCCCTGCTTTGAAAACATCGCCTGCTCCGGTCGGTGTACGAGCCACATATTTGCAAAATGATCTAAGAACACTTTCATTTGTCCCGATACATGATACGAATATACCGGAGATGTTAGGATAATCAGATCCGCCCAAAGCAGCTTCTCACGTATGGGTGCTGTGTATTCACTGTGGGCGCAGATCCCTCTTGCCTCAACGAAGCATCGCAGGCAGGATATGCAATATTCGGGTAAATCTTTAGGTAGAAATATCTCACGAATCTCCGCATTATGAATATTATTTATAACCTCTTGGGCAATATGATAGGTACAGCCCTTTCGCTCAGTTCCGTATACGATCGTTATCTGCATATTCACTCTCCCGCATATTTATCCAAAAACTGTAAATGCCCGCTGTCATAACACTTTATTCAAAAAGTCAATTGTTCTTGGTTCTTTCGGATGATTAAAGATCTGTTCCGGAGTCCCTTCTTCCACTATAAGACCATCATCCATGAATATTACCCGGTCTGCCACTTCACGGGCAAATCCCATTTCATGGGTTACCACGACCATGGTCATCCCTTCTGCTGCAAGTGTTTTCATAACATCCAAAACCTCTCCTACCATCTCAGGATCCAGGGCACTGGTTGGTTCATCAAATAGCATAATATCCGGATTCATCGCTAAAGAACGGGCTATCGCTACTCTTTGTTTTTGTCCGCCGGATAATTGGCTGGGATAAGCATCCGCCTTCTCTTTCAGACCAACACGTTTTAATAATTTCAGTCCATTGGCTTTTGCGGCTTCTTTATCCATAATCTTTAATTCGGTAGGTGCCAGGGTAATGTTTTTGATTACCGTCAGATGGGGAAATAAGTTAAAGTGCTGAAATACCATTCCGATATTTTTTCTCATTTTGTTAATATCAATCTTACTGTCCGCTATATTTTCCCCATGGACAAAGACTTCACCGGCAGTGATCTTTTCTAACCGGTTCAGGCATCGAAGAAATGTGCTTTTTCCGGAACCGGACGGTCCGATAAGACAAAGAACCTCTCCATCGGCAATCTCGATATTGATCCCATTTAGTACATCCAATTTTCCAAAGGACTTTTTCAGACCTTTGACCACTATTTTATTTCCCATAAGCCACCTTCTTTTCTATCACCTTTGCTGATTTTGAAAGGATTGTACAAATAATAAGATAGAATATCGCAACTACCAGCCAGATTGCCATAACTTTAGAAGTAGCATTTGCTGCAATGATCTTCCCATTATAGGTCAGCTCCCGTATGCCAATCACTGATATTAAAGAAGTGTCTTTTAAAGTAATAATAAATTGATTAATGATGGATGGCAGCATTGTTCGAAATGCCTGGGGCAAAATAATTTTCAGCATCGATTTTCCATAAGGCAGTCCAAGACTCCGCGCGGCTTCCATTTGCCCTTTATCAATTGCTTCAATCCCCCCGCGGACGATTTCAGCCATATAAGCACCCGCATTTAGTGTCAATGCAACGATACCCGCTGTAAATGCCCCTCCAAGTGGATTCCATGAAAACCCCATAGGCTTAAATGCCTGGGCGACCCCATAATATATAACAAAGATCTGTACCAGCAAGGGGGTTCCCCGGATAATATCAATATAAAAGATTCCTATTACTTTTAGCAGCTTTATCCCTGAGATATTAATCAATCCTACGATCGTTCCCAGGATCGTAGCAAACAAGAGAGAAAGAATTGTCATTTTTATCGTTTCTGACAGAGCTGCCAGAAACGACGGATAATGTTGGCTTATTACATCAATGATTTCCATTTTTTCATCCTAACTATTTTGAAATATACGTATCCAAAATTTCATCGTATTTGCCGCTGGATTTTATATTTTCCAGTCCTTTGTTAAACATCTCAAGCAGCTCCTGATTCTCACCTTTCATAACTGCAAATCCATAGGAAGCCCCTTCTTCCATTTCAAGCGGCAGGGTTAGTTCCAAACCTCTGGATATCTCATAACCCAAAACAGGATAATCCTCGAAACATGCTGCCGAAGCACCTGATAGTACATCCTGATACATGGTCGAAGAATCTTCAAACTGAACAATTGTAAATCCATACTCCTCCTGAATGGATTCAGCAAATTTATCCCCTTCTGTTCCCATCTTGGTAGCTACCTGTTTTCCCTGTAAATCTTCATACGATGCAATACCCGAATCTTTCAGTACGCCCATACTTACACCGGAATCATAATAAGGTTCGGAAAAATCATATTTTCCCTTTCGCTCATCTGTAATTGACATACCTGCAATTACCCCGTCTGATTCTCCGGCCTCTAAGGATGTACATGCCGCTGAAAATCCTACAGACTGAAGCTCATACTCAAATCCCTGATCCTCAGCAATTGCTGCCAGTAAATCCAGATCAATCCCAACCATTTCTCCCTCATCATTTTCAAATTCAAAGGGCGCAAAAGTAGTATCCGTAGCAATTTTATATACCTTGCTCTCAGATGTCTTCGTTTCTTTGTCAGTGCTGCCCCCGCATGCTGTTATAGATAACAGCATGGCAGCTGCTACTACAGCTGATAATAATTTCTTCTTTATCATATCTTCCTCCTTCAAAATGCAACATCAATAGATTTTATTATCTTTTTTGTCACTTCAGGAAAAAGTATAGCATTTACAGATTTTAACGTCAATATTTTTCTTAATCACCGTTTTTACATTATAGAGCCAATCAGATAATTACCTCATTTACATATTGCTCTAACAAAGGGAGGAACTAAGCGACCAAACAAATCTGTCATTATGTATCGCGGCAACGGCTGATCCAACAACTACGCAGTCCCCAATGGGAAGAAACTCATTTACCTTACTGCGAAGGGCTTCAGTCTCGGGTGTTCGTGATTTCATACCAACAACACAGAGGATGGTATCAGCGGGGAAAACAAACTCCTTTCCATCTTTATCTGTAGCCACAACACCTTCTTCGGTAATCGCCGTCACTGTTGTACCCACACGCATATCGATACCATTACGGATTTGGATGCCGAATGCCATTTTATGGAATATATTGGCATCAATCGCATAATCGTCCATCATTTCAATAACTGTGACACTTTTGCCGCGGTTCATAAACTCTATGGCTGACTCTGTGCCTACAAGACCGCCACCGATTATTACTACCCGCTGACCGATCTCAAGATTATCTCTTTGAAGGTCCGTTGCGAAAATGACGCGCTTATCATCAATGCCGGGAATTGGCGGCTTGATAGGAGTAGCGCCAATAGCACAAATAAGCGAATCCGGCTTTATATCATCAACTAACTCGGGAGTTACTCGAGTATTCATGCGAACTTCTATATTGGGGGTTTTCTTAATTTGCGCAGGCAGATATGTATTGGCAAAATAGTAGAAGTTCTTCTTGAAATCTACATTCTTTTCACTCAGGACCATACCGCCAAGTTTGTCCGACGCTTCGCAAAGTATGACACTGTGACCGCGCTCGGCAGCACTCAACGCAGCTTTCATACCACCTGGTCCACCGCCTGCTATCAGTACTCTCTTAAGCTTTGCAGGAGGTGCCGGAGGCGCAAAGAAACGTTCTTCTTCGCCTATAATCGGATTGAGAGCACATGCAGTATCACGGGTAACTATAATCGTATCGAAGCAATAGTGACAACGCATACATTTTACGATATCTTCATCTCTGCCTTCCTTTATTTTTGTTGGCAAGAAAGGATCTGCAAGAAGTGCTCGTGCAAGTTCAATCACATCAACCTTTCCGGATGCAATATATTCTTCAGCAAGATCCATGTCGGTTATAGCGCCGACGGTAGAAACCACGCTCTTTACATTCTTCTTGATTTCAGCCGCCAATTCAACATTGATACCATGAGGTCTGAACATATCAGGATGAGTGCGGACAAAGCATTCAGGGTCATTCTGGTTGCCGGCGCTGATATTAAACATGTCAACATATTCATCCAAATTCTTTGCTATGCGAATGGCTTCGTCCAAATCAGTACCTCCCGGAAATTCTTGAGTAGCGTTCATGCGCAGCTCGATAGGGAAATTTGGACCGACTACCTTACGTATCGCTTTGAGCACCATTATCGGGAAACGAATACGGTTTTCCAAGCTACCGCCGTATTTGTCTTGACGAGTGTTTGTAGGGGAAAGGAATTGGTCAATGAGCCAGCCATGTCCACCGTGAACCATGAGCATCCTAAATCCCGCTCTTTTTACAATCGCAGCGCTTTTGGCAAATGCTTCAACCAAATGTTCAATTTGTCCCTCGTCAAACTGACGAACCTCCGTGCCGTTTATTACTTCAAAGATGGGACCATAAGGCAGATGCGGCGGATTGGGATTTTCCAGATTGGGTATTCCCGCATATTTTCCCGCATGACAAAGTTCTATACTGGGAACTGAGCCATGGCGTGAGATACTCCTGGCCACATGATGCAAACCAACCAGAATATTGGGATTATCCATTTCCAGTTCTTTGAAGTGACCTCGGCCTGATGAGAGAACGTTAGCGACGCCTACAGTGACATTGGCAGCTCCACCCCTTGCACGGAGCTCAAAAAAAGCAATATTCTCCGGATTGAGAGTACGCTCGGCAGAAAGTTCCTGCAGCGACACGGGAGCGGAAAAGATGCGGTTTCGGTACGTAACATTACCGATTGTGAGTGGGCTGTTTAGATACGGGTAATTTGACATAGTTATTCTCCTTTTTATCATTTATTTTTGTTTCTAATATTAGACCTTTAAATTAACTGTTCTTCAATTTTCCGTACAGCAACCAGCGCCGGAGAAGATTCCGGTAATTCGCGTAACGATCTGCCGATGATCTATAATTATACTAATGCCTATCATTAAAGTCACGAGATGTTTCTTTTAATATGTCTCAAAATGCACCTGAAGCCATGAGACATTTTTAAAATTATCATAGATAATCAGTCTTCTTTACCACGTAAAATTTTCTCCATAGCTTTACCTTTTGCCAATTCATCAATCAGTTTGTCCAAATAACGAATTTTCTGCATTAGTGGGTCTTCAATTTTTTCTACACGCACACCGCATACAACACCCTTAATTAAGGAGCTGTTAGGGTTTATTTTTGGTGCCTGGTCGAAAAAGGTTTCAAAATCTACGTTATCATTGATTTGCTTTTCCAAATTCGCGGCATCATATCCGGTTAGCCAGCAAATAATCTCATCCACTTCTGTTTTAGTGCGATTTTTGTTTTCAGCTTTTTGAATATAAAGCGGATAAATGCTGGCGAAACTGGTTGTAAAAATTCGATGCTTTGCCATTAATTTAACCCCCTTCACTTTTCATTTTATATAATTGTTTACGCTTTTACATAATAGCATACAACTGAATACAAATTCAACTCAAACAGGGACGCTTCCTTTCGGAATATCGTACAAGCGGGTACGAATATGCTCTACCAAAGGAGGTGCCCCTTGCTGAAACATCGTGAGTTTGAATATGTTGGAGAGCCTATTCCTAAGATTGATAAAGTGAATAATGCCGATTTCATTCTAAATTATCAGAAATCAATTCTTCTTTCTTTGGTAAAAAGAAACTTGCTTACTTTATCACAATGTGAACGGTGCCTGGAAAGGAGTAAGACTATCTGAATAAATATGAATCTCTAAATGAGCAAAGACTGTTTGCCCCCACAAAAAAACGAGTAGCGGCATATTGCCGTGTATCTACGGATAAGGATGACCAAGCCAACTCTTTTGAAGGCCAACAGAGATATTTCAAAGAGTATATAGAACGTAATCCCGATTGGGAATTGTATGAGATTTTTGCGGATGAGGGTATCACAGGTACAAATACAAGAAAGAGGAAAGCATTTAACCGCATGATTGCCTGTGCCAAGCATGGCGACTTTGATATGATTATTACAAAGGAGATTTCCCGTTTCGCAAGAAATACTCTTGATAGCGTATATTATACCCGGGATTTAAAAAAACATGGTGTGGGTGTTATTTTTTTGAATGACAACATCAACACACTTGACCCCGATGCAGAACTTCGACTAACAATTATGTCCTCAATCGCACAGGAGGAAAGCCGTAAAACTTCCGACCGTGTGAAATGGGGACAAAAACGACGTATGGAGCAAGGTATTGTATTCGGCAGGAATATGTTAGGCTATGATGTGCAGGGCGGTCAGATGTTTGTAAATAAAGAAGGAGCAAAAATTGTACGCCTTATCTTTGAAAAATTTGTGAATGAAAGAAAAGGCTCTCATACTATCGCTCGTGAACTCCGTGAGGCAGGCTATAAAACAATAACCGGCAATGCAATATGGACGAATACCACTATTTATAAAACCCTCAAAAACGAAAAATATTGCGGGGACCTTGTTCAGAAAAAAACATTTACCCCCGACTATCTTTCACATGATAAAAAGCATAATAATGGAGAGGAAGAATTTGTTATCATTAAAGACCACCACGAGCCGATTGTCAACCGTGAAATGTTTGATGCCGCCAATAAAATTTTAGCAGAACGTGCTTTATCACAGGAAGGGAAAGCAAAATATAGTAACCGCTATTGCTTTTCGGGTAAAATCAAATGCGGTGTATGCGGCAGCACTTTTGGAGCAAGATACACGACCCGCAAAGATGGAAGCAAATACAAGGCATGGCGGTGCTTAGAGGGTGTAAAGCATGGCAAAACACACATCGACAAGGCAGGAAATCACATTGGCTGTTCTTCCGAAAGCATCCGAAATGAAGACGCACTGTACATCATGTATCTTGTTTCGGAAACTCTCGAAATGGAAAAGGAGTCCATCATAAAAAACATGATAACTGTCATAAAATCCATTGTATCAGATGATATGGCAAATACAGATACCGACAAACTGAGGGAAAAGATTAAAACAGTTGAAAATAAAAAATCGCGCCTGATAGAGCTTTATATGAGCGAAGATATTAACCGTGAAGAATTTGCAGCTGCACGAGAAACGTGTGATAATGAAATAGGTGAGCTTAACGAGCTTATCAGCAGTATTGAAAAACATGATGCCATTATCAAACAGCACAGCGAGTTGCTATTGAAGATCACCACTGCTGTCAACGAAATCGTTGACGGTTTAACCTTTGAAGAGGAATTTTACAGAAACCTGTTAGACCGCATAGTAGTAAACGATAAAGACCATATTGATGTGTATTTAAACTTGCTTCCGCATAAGTGGAGTTATGTGGCTGATTATTCCGGAATAATCAGCCTGTATAATCAAAAACCGAGCGAATAGTTTATGTAAACCAACACTCGGTTTTTTGACTATATTTCAGAAAAAATCACATAATGACATTTCTATTATTCCTGAGTTTTTTGGATTCAGAATAAAATTTCGCTTTCTTGTGGAACTACTATCTATATTCTCCACTATCATGGATTACCGCATATTACAGTAAATCCAGCACTTCCAGTATTTAATTCTTCAGCAGGAATCACTTCAATACTTGTGATTTTATCGTCTTTTTTGATTGGTCTTATTTTCTATAAGTTCCTGAAGTTTAGTAACCTCTTCCACAGTTAATTTTGTATCAACAAAAGAGGCAAAAAATCTTTCTTTAGAGCCCTCAAACATCTTATCAATTAATTCATTTGTTTTATATTTTTCAACTTCCTCACGGCTTATAATCGGTCTGCATATAAACTTAGGTTCCATGCGTTCTATAGCTCCTGCATTGATGCACCTATTTATATTCGTATAAGTCGTATTTTTGTTCCACCCCATCTGCTCTTTTAGGATCAGAGCTAATTTACTAGCCGGCATATCACCATGCTCCCATAACAACTTCATAACTCTTAACTCTGAGTTGAACAGCTTCAATGATATCAACTCCTTTCTTTTTCTACTAATGCATTAGTCTCTTGTGTTTTGATACTAACACATTAGTCTATTGGCATCAATAGCTTTTTTTGCTGTTATTGAAAAAATACGGCAAAATATTTTGGTCGTTAGCTAAAATCAAAATACGAATTAATGTAAAACATGCTGCCAAAATTCTGCACTATTGTAATTGCCAGAATTTTTCAACTACCTATAGGTAGTTTTTGATTTTGTTCTGAATTTCCATAACTTTTGAATATACCGGTTGAATAGGTTGGACAAGAATATTCAATGTGACAGCACAACAGCAAAATCTGAAATAACAGAAAATATAGCGGAAAATGAAGACGATACAGAACGACGGTTGTCAAGAGATTTTATGATATTTGGACAAAAAATAAGGACAGAGCGTAAATTGCCCTGTCCTTGTGAGGATTTTCAATTTTTATTTCATCTTTTGGATAGAACGAATCGCCGCATTAGGAAAAGGTGAAATATGACTTTTTTATCATTCGCTTTGATAACATAGAAGGTTATATTCCTATTCCGGTTGATGTTAATCAAATCAATATCAAAATTCTTTATCTTTATACGCGAAGTTTCATTAACAAAAATACAACGCAGAACATCCCCGTAATATTTAAGGCAATCGAGATTCATTCGATTTATATCTTCAATTACTTCGGGCGCGCATAAAGTGAACCACTTATTTTTTACATTGGCTTTAAGTTTTTATTTAATCGTTCAATCATCCATGATAAGCGTTTGTCACGGCCAGCGTCCGTTTTAGCGTCAAAATATGCCCGTGTATATGTCTTTTTTACAGACGGAGACATCGCCTGATAATTCGTATAGGCTGGTTCATATTCTTTTAATAAAACTGGACCGCCTGATTTTCCGAATAACAGCCAAACACCGCCACTTGACATGCAATTATCTTTTAACCAGCTTCTAAATTCATCCCTTGAAACAAACTGTAAATGCTTTATCAAAATGTCACCACCCTATCTATAATAATCTTTTGTTCATCATATCGCACTGATGCGTTCTTTCGGCATATAAACATTTACTATAAGCCTTGCCATCACTTATTGTATCTGACATTTAGACAAAATTCAAGGAAAACAAAACACGGAAGTGCGGCATTTCTGTACACGATGTAGGTACTGAAGAACTGGGACATTTGGAAATAGTAGCTACAATTGTTCACCAATTAACCCGCGACCTTACTGTAGAAGAGATTCAGCAGCAGGGATTCGCCAATTATTACGTTGACCATACCTTAGGGATCTGGCCCCAGGCTGCAGGCGGTGTCCCTTTTAGTGCTGCTCAGTTTCAGTCCAAAGGAGATCCCATTACTGACCTTCATGAGAATTTAGCTGCAGAACAAAAGGCCAGAACCACTTACGACAACATCCTTCGCCTGGTAAAAGATCCAGATGTAGCAGGTCCTATCCGTTTTTTAAGGGCACGGGAAATCGTTCACTATCAAAGATTCGGTGAAGCATTATGTAGTTATACGAATATACAAAAAAGCTGTCCGCATACAGGACACAAGAAGATATTGCAGAAATAAGATGCTCATGATAAAATAACTGACAAGGACAATCACGTACAGGGTGGAACAGCCTTCCATACATGGGAGGTGATGCTAATGGAAATGTTTACATTTGGAGATATAATTCTATTTGCTACATTTCTAATCGCTCTCCTTTCTTACATAGATAAGGACAACCAGCGAAAATAGGAACCACCCTGCAAACTTAGCCAGTTCAGGGTGGTTTTTCATATAACACTTTGAAGGCTAACCACTTTGTGGGTGGTTGTTCCTTTTAATTTATATTAACATGCTTTTTCTAAAATTTCAACCTTTCCACCTCTATTTTTTGTTGTTCTTACGCAATCGCAGCAGAGCAAAAGGTCAGAACCACTTACCGGATAATCTGCGGGATTCAGAACTTTTTTTATCTATACTTTCTTTTTCGCAAATACTTTCTTCGGCTGTCCGCATACAGGACATTTGTAATCGTCTCCCAGTTCTTCAAATGGAACATTCCCGTCATATACATAACCGCACACACCGCATACCCATTTTTCAGAACTTCCTTCCTCTTCTTCCGGCAAATAGGTAGGTGCATTTTTCGGACTTTTCCCTTTGATTACCGTATGATAATATGCGTATGTCATAGCAGGATCTTTTTTAAGAACATCTCCATCCAAGACCTTCCCTAAAAATACTGTATGGGTGGATGTCTCCATTGTATCAATAACCTCACAGGTGATATATCCGCAGCTATCTTCCAGAATCGGCAGATCATTTTCCATGGAATAAGAAACCGAATCAAATTTATTAGCTTCCTTTCCACTTTGAAAGCCGAACGTGCCAATAATAGAGGAATCAGAAGTCTCAGCTAAGATGTTAATTGCGAATTTTTTATTTTTTTGTATGCAGCTGTTCGTATAGTTGTCATGATTAAGACTGACTGCAATCGTTGCCGGCGATGATGTAATCTGCATAATGCTGTTTGCCGTACATCCGGTCGGACGCTCTTTATCCAGAGTAGATACTACATATACGCCGTATGATAGATTCCGAAATACATTTGTATTCATATAGTTCCTCCTTAATAATAGTGATATTGAAATATACACAGAACAGGTGCTTTATAACACAATTTTCTGAAAATATAATTCTTGAATTTAATTATACCATTTTTTTCAAGAAATGCAATAAATTTACTTTATATATTCCACTCAATCTCAATTTCTCCTTCTCCGATGTGAATCACTTTGATCAAAATATCAGCAATCTGCTGTTTATCCTCCGGGCACAATTTTTCCCACAGCTGCAGATGGTTGGTGATTTTTTCAGTATTTTTGTTTTTGTAACTGCCGGTCACTCCCATAACCGCTTCGTTCATTTTCTGCTTTTCGTTATCCAATTCTTCCATTTTTCTATTTATATACTGCATAAGTATATGATTCGCATCTCCTACTTTTCCCATCAAAGAATTTATTTCTTTATCGATTTTCGCAATCTGCATCTGGTACATCGGTAAGCTCGGAGTGTCCTGCATTTGCCTTTCAGATAAAAATTGAAACTCCCCTAATTTCTTTTTCATTTCGCAAAGGACACCTTCCTCCAGAATTTCTGCATAAATGGTCTGTCCTGCACCTTTGCATTTGACAGCATATCTGGATCCTGAACATTGAAAATACCGGCCGGCTTTTGTATTTGCAGTTGTAACTATATAAGCATAACCGCATTTTTTACACTTCATCTTACCTGTCAGCCATGTCCGTTTTCCTTTATTTGTCCTGGCCGCCTGCCGGTTATTCATTAGTTTTCGTCTGCATTTGAGCCAGAGTTCGGAGTCTATCACACCTTTATGGGGTGCAATCACGACATCGCAGTTTTCATCCGATTGTCTTTTATAAAGAAAAAGACCATTCATCCCGATAAAATCCTGCACCGGATTTACGATATAAGCGCCCTGACTTAGAAAAAAATTATATACATCCACATCTGCTTTTACATAAACAGGATTTCGTATGATTTCACTTAATCTGGCGGTACACCAAGTCGCCCCTCTTTTCTGAATCATCCCTTTTGCAGAAAGCTTTCGTAAAATGGCACCCAGCGTCATGTCCGGTGCTGCATATAATTTATAGATCCATTGGATTTGTTCAACTTCTTCCGGAAATGGGATAAAACAGGAAGCATATCCGCTGTCCGCAATTTTTTTCTCCAGTTGAAATCCATATGGAATTCTTCCGCCCATATAATACCCTCTGCGGCTTTTTGTATAGTAGGCATCTGCTACCCTTTTTTGAATCGTTTCTCTCTCCAGCTGAGCGAATACAATACAAATATTCAGCATTGCCCGCCCGATAGGTGTTGATGTATCAAACTTTTCTGTTGCAGAGACAAACTCCACATGATACTTTTGAAACACTTCCATCATATTAGAAAAGTCCAAAATAGAGCGGCTGATACGATCCAGCTTATATACAATGACACGCTTTATTTTCCCTGTCCGGATATCTTTCATCATATCTTCAAACGCCGGTCTGCTGGTATTCTTTCCGCTGAATCCTCTGTCAATATATGTTTCGAAAGCATTTCCATGAGTTTCATATTTGCAGAAATCAAGCTGACTTTCAATCGAGAGGCTGTCTCTTTTATCCAATGACTGCCTTGCATACAATGCATCATACGGATACATATTTCTTGAAAACCTGATAGAGCTCATTTTGCACAGCTTCTCTATGCTTGATTTCCTCCTGTTTAGAATATTGCGGATTCGAATTTATGATACGAAACCGCATATTTTTTTCATTGATTTCTGAAATAACTTTCTTATCCATTTTAATCCCGTCATTCTACTTTTGAAAGTATTGTATGATAGGCCACGCTTGTATTAGTACCTTTTATGCACACATAACTACGCTTTGGTGAAGCACTCCGAACCGTACAAGACGAATTAGACAGTAAAAATTTTTATGCATTTAATCCTTCCTTTGATATCCCGACAAAATGTAAATAATCCTTTTTCCGTGAGAGTTGTACACTGCTCTCACGGAAATTAATTCATAAAATTTTTATGATTCTTTTGTTGACAAAAAAAAACCTTCTGCATATAATGTTAGCATGCTAACATTTTGAAGGTGAGGTGTCTATGTATAAAAAATCTGTTGGATTTGAACTCCGAAAACTTTCCAACCTAATGAAAAGACAGGTAGATAAATTTTTTCTTGATGATGATGGGGCAGCAACCGGGATGCACGGTATTATTATTGGATATTTAGTCGAGAATCAAGATCGAATTGTATTACAAAGGGATTTTGAAGAAGAATTTATGATGCGCCGATCCTCAGCCTCAAGAATTTTACAATTAATGGAAAAAAGCGGATTCATTACAAGGGAATCCGTTGATGGAGATGCCAGACTTAAAAAAATTCTACTTACGGATAAGGCGATGAGGATTCATGAAAGAGCAGAAGAAAATTTAAAATTGATTGAAGAAAAACTGATCCGGGATATTTCTGAATCAGATCTCGAAACTTTTTTTGCAGTTGTTGAAAAAATGAAACATAATTTACTATAATCGCAAGACAATAATGACCACGGAGGAGCAGCCTATGCTTAAAATATTTAAATACTTAAAAACCAAAGAATGGCTATTTATTCTCGCATGCCTTTTCTTCATCGTCATTCAGGTCTGGCTGGATCTGAAAATGCCGGACTATATGACTGAAATCACTACACTTGTACAGACTGAAGGAAGCCAAATGAGTGAAATCTGGACTGCCGGCGCTTGGATGCTCGCATGTGCTTTTGGCAGTATGCTTTCTTCAATCATCACCGGCTTTTTTGCTGCCAGAGTAGCCGCATCTCTCTCCAAAGAGCTGCGTCAGGAATTATTCTACAAAACCTTATCCTTCTCCATGGAAGAAATTAATGGTTTTTCAACGGCAAGCCTGATTACCCGTTCTACCAATGACATCACGCAGATACAGCAAACCGTAGCTATGGGATTGCAGGTTATGGTAAAGGCTCCTATCCTTGCTGTATGGGCAATTTTGAAAATCATTCAAAAAAGCTGGCAATGGACGGCAGCAACAGGCGCAGCCGTATTCTTTTTACTTATTATGATTGCTTTCCTTATCACTTTCGTAATGCCAAGATTTAAAAAGATTCAAAAATTAACAGATAAGCTGAACTTAATTACCAGAGAGAATCTGACAGGTATCCGGGTAGTTCGTGCTTATAATGCCGAAAATTATCAGGAGGAAAAATTTGACAAGGCAAATGTCGACCTCACAAATACAAATCTTTTTGTCAACCGTACGATGGCTGTTATGCATCCTGGAATGTCTCTGGTTCAGCAGGGTCTGACTCTTGCCGTCTACTGGATCGGCGCCGGGCTTATCAATAACAGTGTCGAAATGGCGGATAAAATGACTTTATTTAGTGACATGGTTGTATTTTCGTCATATGCTATGCAGGTAATTATGGCATTTATGCTGTTGGCTATGATTTTTATCATGATACCCAGAGCCTCTGTATCTGCTGAACGTATCAATGAAGTGTTAGGTACAAAGTTATCCATACTTCCCGGGGAAATTGATGGATCGGATACGAAATTGCAGGGTACGATAGAACTGCGAAATGTCGCCTTTAAATATCCGGATGCTGAAGAATATGTACTAAAGGATATCACTTTTACGGCTCGCCGGGGAGAAACTGTTGCATTTATCGGATCTACCGGCAGTGGTAAAAGTACATTGCTTAATCTGATTCCCCGATTCTATGATGCCACAGAAGGCGAAGTGCTGGTGGATGGTATCAATGTAAAGGAATATACACAAAAATCCTTGAATAATAAATTAGGATATATTCCCCAACGAGCTACATTATTTTCCGGTACCGTATCCTCCAACGTCGCCTATGGTGAGAATGGAAAAACCCCTCCTACCGAAGATGATATCAAAAAAGCAGTTGAAGTCGCTCAGGGAACAGAGTTTATAGAAAAAATGGATGGCAAATATGAGGCATCCATCGCTCAGGGAGGTACCAATATATCCGGCGGACAGAAACAGCGTCTCGCCATTGCACGTGCCATATGCAGAAAGCCGGAAATCTTTCTGTTTGACGATTCTTTCTCTGCACTGGACTACAAAACTGACCGCCAGCTCCGCAATATTCTAAAAAAGGAAACTGCGGATTCCACCAAACTGATTGTTGCACAGCGTATCGGAACAATCAAGGATGCAGATAAAATCATCGTTTTAGATGAGGGGATAATGGTTGGCATGGGCAAACATCAGGAGCTGCTGAAAACCTGCACGACCTATCAGGAAATAGCATACTCACAACTGTCAAAGGAGGAACTTGCAAATGGCTAGAACTGAATATAAAATCGGAAGCAATAAACATACGACCAGACGGGGTATGGGTCCTGGAGGCGGTCCTGGTGCAGGAGTCCCCGGAGAAAAGGCAAAAAATTTTACAAAGACATGGGGGAAACTGATTTCGTATTGCCGGGCATATATCCCGATGATTATTACTGCACTGATAATGGCAGTCACCGGAACCGTTTTTTCTCTTATCGGTCCCAATAAGTTAAGCGAAATCACTGATCTCATTACCGCAGGGATTATGACCGGGATTGATTTGGATGCGATTGGGAAAATCGCTATCATCCTTGCTGTTTTATATGGACTTGGCGCCGTATTTTCCTACTTTCAGGGTTTTATTATGGCCACAATTACACAATTAATTTCCAAACGGCTGCGAAGCGATATTTCAGAAAAGATCAACCGGCTGCCGCTAAAATATTTTGATTCCACGAGCTATGGCGATATCTTAAGCCGGGTGACGAACGATGTCGATACCATTGGTCAGACCATGAATCAAAGTATCAGCTCACTGACTACATCCATTACTATGTTTTTTGGTTCGCTGATCATGATGTTTTATAATAATGTTCTTATGACCTTTGCCGCTATTGGTGCTACTGTGATCGGCTTTGCATTGATGATGCTTATCATATCCAAATCACAGAAATATTTTCTCAGGCAGCAGCAGGAGCTCGGCAATATGAATGGTCACGTGGAAGAAATCTATGCCGGACAGTCTGTTGTAAAGGTATATAACGGTGATGAAAAGGCCAAGCGGACATTTAACAAGATTAATGGCAGCTTATTTGAATGTGCCTGGAAATCACAGTTCATGTCCGGCTTAATGATGCCTTTGATGAACTTTGTCGGAAATCTGGGTTATGTTGTCGTCTGTGTTGTTGGTGCCGTATTGGCAATGAACGGTTCCATCACCTTTGGTGTTATTGTTGCATTCATGGTTTATGTCCGTATGTTTACACAGCCATTGTCACAATTCGCCCAGGCAGCCACCAATCTCCAGTCAACCGCCGCTGCCAGCGAGCGTGTGTTTGAATTTTTAGATGAACCGGAATTAGAAGATGAAAGTTCTAAAACCACTGTTCTGGAAAATGTCAGAGGTGATGTAGAATTTAAAAATGTCCGGTTTGGTTATACACAAGATAAGATCATTATCAAAAATTTCTCCGCAAAAGCGAAGTCCGGACAGAAAATTGCAATTGTTGGGCCTACGGGAGCCGGAAAAACGACTATGGTGAATCTCTTAATGCGCTTCTATGAAGTGGCAAACGGTGAAATCCGAATTGATAACGTACCTACCCAATCGCTGAAACGAGAGAATGTCCATGATCTATTCTGTATGGTACTGCAGGATACCTGGCTCTTTGACGGTACGATCAAGGAAAATATTATCTACAGCAAAGAAGGCGTAACTGATGAACAGGTCGTAG
>Ga0153983_1000058_pt1 | contig 24563 bp, 21 predicted proteins | sample TSGA067MetaG_FD_104693 | JGI IMG/M metagenome (GOLD analysis project Ga0153983, IMG submission 104693) | Attine ant fungus gardens microbial communities from Georgia, USA - TSGA067 MetaG | ecosystem: Host-associated > Fungi > Mycelium > Unclassified | place: USA: Georgia, Alexander Wildlife... | reverse complement strand
TGTCTCTGTCTTATTTGGATGTCCGAAAGACTATCTCAAAAAGAATTATGGGCAATTAAAAGCCTGCGGCTTTCAATTGCCCATAATTCTTTTAGCCACGAATAACTAACTTAATGACATTGGGCGAAAGGATACTGCCAATCCGGCCGTGAAACATTTTGTGCGGCTTGTAAAATGTATCCGATAAATGCTTTATATTCAGAAGCTTTGCTTATGGGTGCATTTTATATTGATATTGTTTTTTCCTGACAAATCAGTTACTATATTGACAACATTATATCTTTTAAATAATTGACTGAAAATCCGCAGTCAATTGAGGAAAGGAGCATGTAAATGAACAACCAAAAATACCCTCATCTTTTTTCTCCCATTATTTTGGGAAACACTTTATTCCGTAACCGTATATTTGCTTCTCCAACAGGTTACCAAAATTTGAATGGCGATGGATATCTGAATGAAGGAGCTGCTGCTTACTATGAAAGAAAAGCTAAAGGAGGAGCGGCCAGTGTGGCTAGCTTTGAAGGTGTTGTGGATGGTGAGTTAGGAAAAGGCGGAGCTACTCACATCTGTCTGGATACTCCCAACATTGACCGGGGCATTGCCCGGATCGCCTATGCAGTCAAAACCCATGGTGCAGTTGCCTCTTTAGAACTCCAGCATACCGGCATGTTTGCCAATCGTGACCTCTCTTTCTTCGGAGCTTCTTCCAAAGGGATCGCCTATGGACCGGTGGAGTGCGAATTGGACGGCAGAATGATCCGATCCATGGATGAGGAAATCATTGAGCGTACGATCCGAAAATATGCTGAGGCAGCCGCACTTGCCAAAAAATGCGGATTCGGCATGGTTACCGTACATGCCGGACATGGCTGGTTACTGCATCAATTTCTATCACCAAAGACTAATACCCGAACCGATCAATGGGGCGGGGCTTCCGTTGAAAACCGGTCACGTCTGGTAATCGCCGTATGTGACGCAATCCGTAAAAAGGTAGGCCCAAACTTTCCGATCGAAATTCGCATCAGCGGTTCCGAATGCTATGCGGGCGGTTATGATATTGAAGACGGCATTGCAATCGCCAGACAGTTAGACGGACATGTAGATTTGATTCATGTATCGGCAGGCAATCATGAGGTAGAGGAAGTATTTCCCGTTACCCATCCCAGCATGTTTTTAGAAGACGGATGCAATGTAAAATATGCGGCAGAAATTAAGAAGCACGTAAAAACACCGGTAGCAACAATCGGAGCCTTAAGCGATCCGGAATTAATGGAAGAAATCATTGCCTCAGGAAAGGCGGATGTCGTGGAGGCTGCGCGCGCCTTGATGGCAGACCCGGATTTCCCAAATAAAATCCGCAGCGGCAACGAAGATAAGGCCAGAAGATGTATGCGCTGTCTCTCCTGCTTCTCTAACGAGCTCACACACGGCGAACCTTACTGTGCCATTAATCCGGAAAGCGGTCGGGAATTGGAAATGAAATACGATATTCCAAAAGCAATAAAAAAGAAAGTTCTGATCGTTGGCGGAGGTGTCGGCGGCATGCAGGCGGCTCTTACTTGTGCCGACCGGGGACATGATGTGATTCTCTGTGAGAAAAGCAGCCGTCTGGGTGGTGTTCTTCGCTGCGAGAAAGATGTCTATTTCAAGAAGAAGCTGGACTATTATTTGGATCAACAGGAAAAGATCATTAAAGATTCTGACATTGACTTACGTCTTCACACAACCGTCACTCCTGAATATGCAAAAGTAATCGGCGCAGACGTCATTATCGCCGCCATTGGCGCCAAGCCGATTATGCTGCCAATCCCGGGAATTGACGGCAGCAATGTCATGTCGGCGCAGGATGCTTATACCGCTATTGACAAAATCGGTGATCAGGTGGTAATCTTAGGTGCCGGTCTGGTTGGAATTGAGCTTGGTTTGCATTTGATCAGCAAAGGAAAACACGTAAACGTGATAGAAATGACAGACCATATTAACGACGGCGGCAATTTCCTGCATATGCCGGGTCTGAATAATGAAATCAAAAAGCAAGAACTTGAAATTCGGTTTCAGACAAAAGCCAAAGAGATCACACCGGACGGCGTGATCTGCGAGACAAAAGACGCTTCCGTAAAATTCAAGGCTGATACCGTAATATGTGCCGTTGGTCAAAAACCGCTGCGGGAAGAGGCAGTATCATTGAATTTCTGCGCTCCCGAATTCTATATGATTGGTGATTGTGTTACGCCGGCAAATATTACAAACGCTACCAGTGAAGCATTTATGACTGCCAGAAACATCGGACGGTTCTAAGCAGAAAGCGGTTCACTTTTATCACAATAATGCGAATAACAAAAGGGAAAAAGTTATGGACTTGATAAAACAAATAGAAAAATACCATCCTTTTAATGAACAGGAAGAAATGGATAAAGCTGAAATAGTAAACCAGTTACAAACCCAAAAAGATATCTTTAGCAGGGAGCATAAACTGGCACACATGACCGCTTCCGCATGGGTCGTAAATAGCTGCAAAACAAAAGTACTGATGATCTACCATAATATCTATAACTCCTGGTCCTGGTTAGGTGGTCATGCGGATGAAGATACAAATCTCCTCAGAGTGGCGATGCGGGAAGTCTGTGAAGAAAGCGGACTAAAAGAAGTCCGTCCGGTCACAGATGAAATATATTCTCTGGAAATATTAACAGTTGACGGGCATGAAAAGAATGGACGCTACGTATCGTCTCATTTGCATTTGAATATAACCTATTTGCTGGAAGCAGATGAAGAAGAGGCTTTATCCGCAAAGACCGATGAAAACAGCGGTGTTTCATGGTTTCTATTAGAAGAAGCAATTCAGGCATCAACAGAACCCTGGTTTCAGGAACATATTTACAGGAAATTAAATGAAAAATTGAGCGAGTTACAGATCAAGTAACTCGCTCTCTATATTATTTATACAAAGGTCCGTATGCATTGCATGCCCGATAATCCTGCCCTTCTTTGTCCATTCCATATGCATTCCAGCAAGCCGGTCTAAAAATATCTTTTTCCGGCACATTATGCATACACACCGGTATTCTGAGCATCGAGCAGAGAGTTATCACATCTGCTCCTACATGTCCATAACTAATAGCGCCATGGTTAGCTCCCCAATGATTCATTACATCATCTGCAGTTTTGCATGTCCCTTCTTTTGTAATTCCAGGTACAAACCAGGTACATGGCCATGTGTAATCTGTGCGTTTCCAAATTTGATCTGAAACATCATCCGGAATTCCAACAGTATAACCTTCTACTAACTGCACAACTGGCCCAATTCCTTTTACAATATTAAGCCGGATCATGGTTGCCGGCATTTCTGCTTTCGTAAGAAATCTGGAAGAATATCCGCCTCTGTCGACCAATAGGTTCGTACATCCGCAAACATCTGTGCTTGGTTTGTCAACAGTTTTAAAAACAGCATCCTTACACCATTTAAAGTATCGTTTTCCGTTGCCACTATGTATGGCTCTCTGGGACCGTTCCAATCGAAAGATGTATTTAAAATTGCTTCCGGCAGGTTTGGATTCCCATTCATTAGATCTTTGATAATCAATGCACTCTTTATCGTAAATTCCCAGTCCTTTTCTGGCATGAGCCGCCAATGCAGAGGCGAGATATACTGCTCCCGGTCTTTCAGTTGCATTTAACCCCATATTCCTTTAATCGTCATCGGATCCATATCCATGGTTTCCGATCCATAACACCAGCAAGGGGTTACCGAGAGCGTAATATTTACACCTTCCTTTTTGAACTGTTCAGCACATGCAGCTGCTTTTGCCATGTTCATAGTTTGCTCTTCCAAAGAACCTCTTACATCCAGGATTCCTCTTCTTGCGTCAATAATCGGATGGATTCCTATAACCGGTTTATTACCTATTAATCTATTTTTCTTCATCTTACCTTTCCTTTCATTTATATTTTCTGATCAATAAAATTAAACTGTTCCTGCATAACTAAGGCTGCGGCTCCAATCGCTCCCAGATCTTCTACCTGCCCGGAAGCATCAACAGAAAATCCTTCGATATTTTCTTTAATGACAGAAGTTTCAATGTTCTTTTTTACTTCATCCAGAAATAAATTTCCAAGTTTAGACAATTCTCCATATATAATAATCTTTCTGGGCGCCAATATATTCACACAAAAACCCAGTGCTATCCCAAGGTATGTACTTATCTCTTTCATTAGAACGATAGAATCTTCATGTCCCTGTAAAACTGATTCTACAAATGTATTGACTGTAATCTTATCAATATGATCATGAACCATATGCCGTATCTCTTGAAAACGTCCAATCCGTATTCCTTCTCTGATTTTAGAGGCAATGGCGAAATCGGAGACTTCCGTATTCAAACAGCCAAAAGCACCACAGGAACACATAAAACGACCGGGGGCAACTTTTACGTGTCCAAGTTCACCCGAAAACCCCGAATTACTAAAAATCAATTGGTTGTTAATAACCGGTACCAGCCTTGCCCCTGTACGGATTGAAAGAAATAGAAAATCTTCACAATCCCCATTAAAGTAAAACCATTTATAGGCAAATGCCATAACATTTACGTTATTTTCAATATAACAGGGAATATTCACACGCTTTTCTATCAATTCTTTGATAGGGACATTTTTCCAGTTATCAAAATGTGTATACCCTTCCGCTATTCCTTTTGTTTTATTAATATAACCCGGTGCACCTATTCCGACACCCAGTACTTTATCCTGGCTGTCACCAAGTGCTTCTCTTGCATGTTCAATATTATTAGCAATCTTATTAATAATGCTGTCACGGCTATCTTCACGGTTCATGACTTCCGTTGCCTTATAAATAACATTCCCCGAAAAATCCAACATATCGCAATGGAGTTTGCGTCCATTAAACTCAACTCCAATGAAATAGCCCCCTTTGGGATTGATACGGAGCCAGACTGGTTTTCTTCCAACCCTTGCTTCATCGCATTCTTCTTCATATATATAGCCCTGCATGATTAATTCATCAATCATATTCAAAACCGTTGTCATACTATAGGATGTATATTTTTTAATATCATATCTTGAAACGTTTTCCTGGAACCTGATAATACTAAGCATTTTATTCCTCTGAAAATACTTTCGGTTTTTTACAATAGAATCAACAGCCATGTCATTTCTCCATTTCTAGTTTTTAAAAATCTTTTTCCCTGCAGCATACATTTTTCTATATTTTACAAAAATTTGCAAATATTGTCTATGTATTTCAAAAGAGGGGAGGAAATATTTGTCTTTTCTGCAATCCATCATCCAGGCTTTTTGTTTTTTATCCACTATTCCTAATCCGTACCCTGCAAGAAATGCCGCACCTTTACAGGATGCTTCCATTTTTTCAGGAACATATAAAGGAATCCCCAGTACATCTGCCTTTAGCTGCATTAGTTTTTTAGATTTTGTGCTCCCACCCACGGCAACTAATTTGTTCAGACTAATTCCTATTTCTTTAAGCAACGTTATATTTAATAATATTTCTAATGTTACACCCTCCTGCAAGGCTCTGATATATTCTCCTTTTGTAGTGCTTAACTGTAAACCAATTATCATTCCTTGACTTTGGGAATCATTCCACGGAGAGCCTGTTGTTGTGAAATGCGGCAATACAATTAACCCGGACGGCCTATCTGACATTTCTTCCATAAGTATTTCATAAACATCTTTATGTAATTCTTTAGATAGTTCCTGCTCTTTATCTGCAAATGTATTCTTGTACCACTGAAGCAAGTTTCCACCGGTAAAGTTTCCGGGAAGTGTAATATATTGTCCTTCCAGAACATGTGGATAGCAGGGAAGTCCATAATGATATAATTTTTCACCAAATCTTTCCATAGTGCAGATTAATGTTTCTGTCGTTCCTAAAGAATAGGCAGCTTCCCCTGTGGAGGTAATTCCGGTTCCCAGTATTGCACAAGGCTGGTCATGTCCTCCACTTACGATAAGCGCATCCTCATTCAGCCCAGTTTCTAAAGCCACCTCTTTTTGTATATATCCAACAAGAGTCCCTCCCTGAATCGGTATGGATAACTGACATTTATCTAAGCCAATAAATTCTATCAACTCCTCATTCCATTGTTTCTTATGGATATCCAGCATCATTGTTCTTGCTGCAAGAGAATAGTCAATTACTCTTTCACCTGACAATTTCATAGTAATAAAATCTCCTGCGCATACATATGCAGATGGCTCTTCTGAAAGATGAAGATATTTTTTCATCCACATGATTTTCGTAATGCTTCCTGCTGAATTAAGAATCTGACCGCCTTTTTCAAAAAAATATCTGTGTCCAAACTTCTTTTCTAATTCCTTTGCTTCATTTATGGATCTGGTATCAAAAGAGACAATTTCCATTCCTAACGGACTTCCCACTGCATCCAGAGGTATGACGCCCTCTCCATGACTGGAAACTGCCAATGCTACGATTTTACCATTGCACTGTTCTACAATTTTACAGATACAAAATTTAACTGCTTTCCACATTTCATTTGGATCAATTTCCGCCCGGCCATTTTGAAAACTTTGCAGCTTGTATTCTTTTCTGGCATTCGCAACGGCATTCGCATCGGCATCAAATAATACTGCTTTGCATGCCGTAGTTCCAACATCTATTCCCAATAATAGTTCCATTTTCTATTTATCCCTTCACCGCTCCTGAAGTTAAGCCCTTCACAAATTGTTTCTGAACAATCATATAGAAAATTAATGTGGGAATCGTAATGATTGTCAATGCTGCAAATAAAGCTCCCGGCTGACTGAAATAGGATCCATTATACTGCTGCGCAACCAGCGGAAGAGTCTGTTTTGCCGCATCTGTCATTGTACAAAGGGCTAAGAAAAACTCATTCCATGATGTTAAAAACTGCCAGATAACAATAACCACAATACCGGGCTTTAACATAGGACATATAATTTGGAGGAATAACCGAACTGTGTTACATCCGTCTACAATTGCAGCTTCTTCCAATTCTCTTGGAATTCCCACCATAAAACCTTGAAGAATAGTAATTGCAAAAGGTATTCCAAGTGCTACGTATGGCAGAATAAGCCCAAAATAATTGTCAATCAATCCTAACTTACTATTGATTTGCGTTAGCGGAATCACCAAACCGCTGATAGGTACCATCAAAGTACAAAGCAGCATATTATAAATAATAACTTTTCCATGAACATTCTTTCGAGAAAATCCAAAAACTGCCATAGAAGAACAAATCGTTACTAATACGACTGTCGTAATTGTGACAAAGGCACTTGAAAAGAAGTTTTTTATTAAATTCGGATTTTCCTGAATAACCTTTGTGTAATTGTTTAAAGTCATCCCTTTTACAAATAATGCAGGGGTGTACATATTATCTGCTGTTCGAAATGACATACTGATCATGTAAAGAAGCGGAACCATGAAGATCAACATTATTACGGTCAAGACAACAAACCATCCTACTTTTCCTGTTTTCTTCTTCATGACTCTTCTCCTCTCTTCATAAATTCACCTGAACCTAGAAATTTAATCTGCACTATTGTCAACAGCAGGGCAAACAGCAGGAAAAACACTGATAATGCGGAAGCATATCCCATTTGCTGATTTGAAAATCCCATCTTAAATATGTAGGTTCCTGGCATCTCCGATGCATAATTAGGTCCTCCATTTGTCATTGTGTAGACTAAAGCAAATGTTTGGAGCGAACCAATAATACCAAGCATCAGAAGGGATTTGTGCGTCGGAGCAAGAGACGGAAGGTATATATGCCGGATTTCCTTCCACTTTGTAGCTCCGTCAATCTTTGCAGCTTCTTTCATATCATCTGGTATCTGGGAAATCCCTGCTACATACATAATCATTGACCATCCGGTCCATTCCCATATATTTGTCAGGATAATTCCATAAATAGCTGCACTTGTGTTTCCCAGAACATCCACTGAAACATTTAATCCTAAGGCAGTTAAAATAGTCTGAAACAGACCATTATAAGGCTGATACATTTTCCCCCATATAATTGCCACAACAGCAACAGAAGTTGCTACAGGGAGAAAAAAAGCAGTTCTGAAAAATCCTCTCCACTTCCCCAGACGTTCTTCAATCATATATGCTAAAAAAAATCCTATACAGGCCTGAACCGGCACAGTAATAAATATCCAAAGAATAGAGTTTCTCATAATTTTAAACATATTTTGATCTTTTATAATAGCCGCAAAATTGTCAAATGCCACAAATTCCATATTTCTTAAATTAACCCATGAAAATAAACTTCCCCATCCTACAAATAAGATAGGATACAGTATATACACTAAAAAAAACAAAAATGCAGGAACAATAAAAAGATACCCTGTTATATTATACTTTCTTTTTACCTTCCATCTATTACCCTTTCCTATTCCTTCCACCATTGTATTCCTCCTATACACTATGCGCTGTCTGATCCGATCTTATCGCAAAATTTCCTGCCTATTTTATCGATGCGGGAGAATTTAAAAACAATTCTCCCGCATGATAATTCTCCCTTCTACTATTCAGCTATTTTAAAGCATCTTGAGCATCCTGCACACTTTGCATTGCGGTTTTAGAGTCCATCTCACCGCTTGCCACTGCCTGTAATGCCGCTTTTAGAGCAGTGTCCACAGTAGGCTCTGCCACACGTTGATTCATAGCATCGATCAGGTCTTCTGATGCTCTGTTAAACTGATCCACTATGTCTTCCGGTAAGTCTTCCGCCTGTGGCTCAATACCTTTAAATGCAGGCAGGTTATTTAAATCATCCACAGCTGCCTGAATACCCTCTTCAGCTACAATAGACTGCATTACTGTCCATGCGGCATCTACATCCTCACAGTTTTCTGTAATTGCCATACCAAAATCCACGCCGCCGATCGGAGCACTGGTTGACAACCCATCTTCCATAGGAGGGAGGCAGAAGAAATCAAAATCCCAATCCGCCACCGTCTGCGCTACATCCTCTCCTGTAAATTCTTGTGTCCACCATGACCCAAGTGCAATCATTCCTGCCTGACCGGAGGTAAAGGCTGTTGTACCATCTGAATAACAGCTTGCTGAAAGTGCTCCAGTCTGGAATATTTCTTCATCAAACATTTTTTTCCAGGTATCCATTGATGATACAAATACATCATCTGTCCATGATAACTCACCATTTTGTGCCTGATCAAAATATTCTGTTCCATGTTGGGATACCAGCATTAAGTACATATTTAAATTTTGCCAGTCACTGGCTCCACCCTGGAATAATGGAGCATATCCATTCTCTGTCAATGTATCACAGACCTGTTTGAGTTCATCATAAGTGCTTGGAACTTTAAGACCTAACGAATCAAATATCTCCTTGTTATACCAGATATTAATGACCTGCGCCTCAACCGGTAAAAAGTTTAATTTTGTGTCATCCTCAGCATTTCCTAAATACAATTGCTCAAGAACTACATCCGAAAAATTCGACTCCCAATTATCACCCCATGCATTTTCTGCATACTCTGATAAATCAATTAGATAGTCTGCATATTGCTGTGTAAGCGATCCCGGTTGTGTTGCTATGATATCCGGCAAACTATCAGAGGCCGCTGCTGCTGACAATGCCGACAAGTATTCCGGATCATAATTATAATACGTAAAGTCAATCTTAATATCCGGATTTGATTCTTCAATCGCCTCAATCATCTTATTCATTGTCCGGGTTATCGGTGACCAGGACCAAATAGATACCGTAGTCTTTTCATCACCACCGTCATCACCACTGTCATCAGCACTTGATTCTGATTGATCATTTCCGGAACTTTCACTCATCTCCGTTTGGGAGTCTCCAGAATTTCCACATGCCGCCAAATTCAACACCATAACAGCTACAGCAAAGATACTTACTAGTTTTTTTAGTTTCATACTTTTCCCTCCTTATAATTTTGGATAGTGGTTAATATTTATATAAAGCAATCTCTGGCAGAAATCACTTTACATCCTATAGCAGCCTGATATTGTTTTTATTAAAAAACATTTCACACTCTTTTGGATCAAGATCCTGCTGCTGTCCGATTTGATTCGCATAGTATAAAGTTTGTGCAATGGATTCTGCTGCCTCCAACTTATTCATTGCATCCGTTGTAGTATCTCCGACTACCAGTACTCCATGATTCCCCAAAATCACGATATCCTGCCCAGCTTCAAAATACGGAGCCGCAGCTTCGTAAATATCCGGTTCTCCGGGTCTTCCATAAGGTGCTACCTGAAACTTCCTGAAATTACCCATCATTTCCGGATATGCCCTTGTCTCAACTTCTTTTAAACATAATGAATATGCTGTCAAAAATGTGGGATGTGCATGGACAACACCACCGATTCCCTTTCCGTCCCGCATTTTGTATGTATTAAAGTGCATGGGCAGCTCTGATGTAGGTTTACTTGTTCCTCCGATCCACTCTCCATTTTCATCAATAACAGCAATCATATCTTCTGAATATAATGCTTTGTTTTTACCCGTTGGCGTGATATATATATAACCATCTTTTTTTGATTTTGCAGAGATGTTTCCTTCAAAAGCATTTACCATTCCTTTTTCATCCAGCCTTTTACTAACAGCCATTACCTCACGTATAGCATTAAAATCCAAATCTTTTTTTCTGCTTCCCATTAGCTTTGTCCTCCATTCATTCCTTTTTCTGTCATTTTTTGTATCTCTTCGTCCCATAATTTATGATTTTCAGGTTCATAGATTCTCATTGTAAAGGATTGTTTTGACAATTCTCTCATTTCATCTATCGTTCTAACTTTTCCGAGAGCATATAATTGTGTGAGTATATTTCCGACAAGTGTTGCATAAGGCATTCCTGTCTTTATTTCCATTCCTAAAGCATCACTTATTATTTGCATCAGCAACTGATTCCTTGTCCCCCCATTAATAACAAATACTTCTGAACAAAAAACATGCAATTGATTTTTTAATAATCCAGCATAATATTTAATCTTCATTGCAATGCTTTCAAATATACATAGCACATATTCTCCATCCGTTTCCGGAAACTTTTGGTTTGTTTTTTGAAGATAGTTATTAATTTTAACTCTCATATCTCCTTTGGCATTGTTAAATTCCGGTTCTTCTATATCAACATATACATGCCTGGAATTAGACTCCTCAGCAATTTTAATAATATCGTGAAAAGAATATTTTTTCCCTTCCGTCTCCCAGATTCTTCTCAATTCATTAATAAGCCAAAAAGCTGGGAAGTCACGATACAAAATTTTCTTCCGGTTAAAACCACCAGTATTTTTAAACCCACATCCAAACGACTTTTCCGTTACAATACTCGTTGCGCTCTCGATCCCCATACTGATATTGGTACCAACACTTATGTACAGTTTGTTTTCACCAAATCCAGGAATAGCTGCAACTGCTGATGCACTGTCATGTCCTGTCGCTGCTATTACTTGCACTTTTCCGGCTCCTGTTTTCTCGGAAATATTCTTTAGCAAGTAACCTTTTCTGCTTCCCGCATCCACAATATCTGTCAACATATGGATAGGTAAAGATAACCGCTTAAACAAAGGGTAACACCAATTTTCCTGTTCCTTATTCATAAGCGCTGATGTTCCGGCTATTGTCATCTCTGTTGATATTTCTCCTGATAAGAAGTACTCTAATAAATCTGGTAAAAACAGCATTTTCGAAGCAGAATCCAGGATTTTCGAATCTTGTTCGATATAGGAATATAATTGCGGTAACGTGTAAGTCCTGTTACACTGACAGCCCGTCATTTGAAATACATGTTTTTTATCCACAATTTTATATATTTCTTCAATGGAACCGGAAGTCCGGCTGTCCCTGTAGTGATAAACGGGTTCAAGCAACCGTCCCCTCTTATCTAATAATCCATAACTAGCTCCCCATGTATCAATTGCTATAGACTCTATTTTTTCACTTTTTCCTGCATTCATGGAAATACCTGTTATCACATTTTGGTATAAAGCAAATATATCCCAATACAATGCATTTGGTGTTTCAACAGGCGTATTAATAAAATTATGAATTACGGAAAAAGTAAGTTTTTCTCCATCAAAATAGCCTTTTGCCATCTTACCACCGCTTGCTCCTAAATCTGCGGCGATTGATATAATCTTCTCCACATGTTTTCTCCTTTATTTCTTTTTCGATATTATTATAATACATTTTACAATAATAATTGTCAATAGTAAATTTAATATATGCTTAATAATGCTCTTTTCTTGTTTATTTTTTACATATTTTTATTGAAATCAATAAAATAAGCCAAAGATATCCCTTCTTTGGCTTATAAAATATGCACAACTCATTTGTTTTTCGCTTTAATCAAACTGCCTAGAATTTCGAAATTTTCATTTTCTCTCTCAGGTATTCTTTCATTTTTCCTTGTACATATTTGGGCATACCCAAAATTTTAAGAGGGCTATTATCGTTTTTCAAAGAATCTATATACTCTTCTGCCGCTTTATAATAACACTCTAAATACTCTGTTCCCAGATTAAACTTATTGATTCCTTTAGAAAATGCGATTTCCAGCTGCTCATGCGGGATACCGCTTCCTCCATGCAAGACAAGAGGCTTTCCTATTGCCTGTTTTATAGCCTCCAGTCTCTCAATGTCCAACTTAGGAATTTCCACATAAGCACCGTGCGCACTGCCAATAGCTATTGTTAAATAATCTATTCCGGTCTCTTCACAAAATTTTGCCGCTTCTTCCGGTTTTGTTAAAATATCCCTATCTTTTTTCACGCCATCATTTGCTAAACCTATGCAGCCTAATTCTGCTTCTACATCCGCCCCTAAAATATGCGCTGTCTCCGCAACTTTTTTAGAAATAGAACTATTTTCTTCAAACGAATACATAGATCCATCAATCATAACAGATGTAAAACCATTTTGTATCGCAGTAATAATATATTTATAATCACTGCAATGATCCAGGTGCAGTCCTATAGGCGCTTCAACCCGCCCTGCTAATTCCTTTACCATAGCTGCAAATCCCGCCACTCCTGAAACATTATTCACCTCACTGTGTTCCGGAAGCAGCATGATAATGATTGGCTTTTGCAGTTCTTCCGCCACTGTAATCGCAGAATACACCATATTATAATCTATGCAAATTAATGCAACAGCAGATGTATTAGCTGTTTCAGCCATTTCTAGTATCTTACTTACTCTTTCTAAAGCCACCTGATTACCTCCTTTTTTATATGAATTTATCATGACTTAATTTTTGTGTCAAGATCACCCTAACAACTGAATAAAGTAAGGTATAAATATCATACCACCAATAATAACAGAAAACAGGGAAGCAAGAAGCACAGCGCCTGCTGCAAAATCCTTGGCTCTCTTTGCCAACATATGAAATTTGGGACTTGCCAGATCAACGACCTGCTCCAAGGCACTGTTCATACATTCCAGAGATAAAACCACCATGCAGCAAAGAAGAATTACTATCCATTCCAGCTGCGTAACAGGAAGGAATATGCACAATAAAACTGCAATTAATCCTATACAGCATTGTATCTTTATATTCCTTCCTTCTGTGAAAATCGTCTTTAATCCCCACCAGGCATTTTTGAAGCTTTCTGATACTGACCGCTTTCTTTTCATAATACTCCTTTTACTGTCAAAGATGTTTTGATTGTATCATGAAATTTTTCACCAATCAACGTACTATTGACAGTAATTGTCAATTTTTAACTGCATAAATCTCAACTTATTATATAAACTAATCTAAAAAATATTGTTGAGGTGTTATTATGTCAAAAATAAAATTAGGACTCATCGGTACCGGAATGGCATGGGAAAGACTTCATTATCCGGCTTTAGAACGCCTTCGTGATAAATTCGAAATCAAGGCTGTCTGCGATATTGATCTTCAGAAGGCAAGATCAGCCGCAGACAAGTGTGGTCTGCCGGAAGAATCCATTTACCAGGATTATCATACCATGCTGGACGAAGCAGATATAGAAGCCATCGATCTCATGGTTCCGATTCCAAAAAATTTTGAAATTGCCAAAGCTGTCCTTCAAAGCGAAAAACATTTGCTTGCAGAAAAACCATTCGCAGCGTCAGTAGAAGAAGCAAAGGAGCTGATTGCTCTCGCAAATACAAGTGCTGCCAAAGTATTGGTAGCGGAAAATATCCGTTATGATGAAGAAAATGTAATCATCAAACGGTTAATTGAAGAGAAAAAAATTGGAAATGTCGTATACTTTATCGATAATAACGTGACTGAATTTCAAAAAGATATGCTGAAAAATACCTTTGCAGCTGCTGAGTGGCGGCAGCATCCCGCGTTTAGAGGCGGTGTATTTCTGGATTCTGCCATTCACCATATCGCCAGACATAGATTCCTTTTCGGAGATGCCATAGATATATATGCTTACGGCAGACCGGCCGAAGTTGATTTTTCTCCTTATTCCTGTATCAACGCCCTGCTGACTTTTGGCGGTCATATTTCCGGCCTTTATTCTTTTTATATGATTGGTAAAGAAACACAGGAGCCTCTTGTTGGTTTTCGGATTTTCGGCACAGAAGGAGAAATATTTTTAGAAGAAAAAAATTGCGGCTTTGTCAATGTATCTTATAAAGACGGACGCCAGGAAGCGCTCCATTACAGACCGGGTGCAGGCTATTATCATGAGCTGGAAAATTTTTATTATGCGGTCCGGGAAGATAAAGAAATCATCTCAACACCGGAGAAAGAATCAGGAGATATCCAGGTTATTTTTGATATCCTGAATTCCATAGAAAAATGAACTACTTTTCATCTGTATTACGGCATATAAATAGAGTTAGAAATAAATTTTTCTGAGGAGAAAATCTCATCATGCCCCTTGAAGACTTTATCGAATTGCCGGATACCGCCTCATTTATTATACGATACACTCCTTTAGCTGCAAATTATATTACTGAGCATCCGAATATTCACCTGGGAAAAGTATTGGTCGGCGGCTATGCCATCATTTATGTCCAGCGTGACCAGTTGCGTACCGTAATGGAAGAGCTTGGTCCCTGGAATGCCAGTCTGGTATTAGGCCTGCTTTCCCAGTTTGATCTAGAATCATCCGGTATTACACAGGTACAGCAACAGCCATATCTTTCTCTGCTGGGTGATGGTGTCTTATTGGCATTCATCGATACCGGTATTGACTACACGAAAGAGGCATTTCAACACAACGACGGAACAAGTAAAATACAATATATATGGGATCAGACAATACGGGGCAATGCTCCGGAAGACTTCCCTTTTGGAACCGAATATACAAATGCTCAAATCAACGAAGCTTTACGATCTCCTGACCCGCTTTTAGTTGTACCTCATGAAGATACGGATGGGCATGGTACATTTTTGGCTTCTGTTGCTGCCAGTCATGAGGAGGGCATGTATCGGGGCGCAGCACCAAATGCAGATCTGATTGTTGTAAAGCTAAAAAAAGCGAGTCCTTTTTATCTGGAACAGTATCTGATTCTGCCTGAACAGCAGAATGCATACGAAACGAGCGATCTGATGCTGGGCATTGAGTATGCTCTTGAAAAAGCGATTGAATTAGATCGCCCAATTGCCATTTGCATTGCCCTTGGTACAAATCTGGGAGGGCACGATGGATTCAATATTATAGAGCACTATTTATCAAGGATTTCCTATATTACCGGTGTCGCCCTCTGCATAGCAGCAGGAAATGAGAGCAGCACAAGACACCATACACAGGGTGTAATCACACAAACCGGAGAAACTAAAAATATCGAAATACGAAACGGAAGCAGTGACAGAGATATCTACATCAATTTGTGGAATAACGTTTCCAGCCGATTATCGGTATCCGTAAAATCACCAACCGGAGAAGTAGTCGGAAGAGTCCCGGCCAGATCCGGAACCACGTTGGAATCAAGATTGATTTTAGAGCGTTCCACCGTCGTTGTCCAATATCTCTTCCCGGTAGAAGGAAGCGGTGCCCAATCCACCGTAATTAAGATTTTAAATCCAACTCCCGGCATTTGGACACTTACCCTATATGGAGATATCATCTTAGAGGGAACCTACAACATCTGGCTGCCGCTGACCGGATTTGCGGATCCCCAGGTTGAATTTTTGGCTGCGGTTCCTGACTGTACGATTACCGTGCCGGCTACCGCCTTAGGGCCTATTACCTGCGGTGCCTATAACAGCCGAAATAACAGTTTATATATTTCTTCCTCGTGGGGCCCCACCAGAAGACCTACCATGGCTCCTGATTTTGTTGCCCCGGGTGTGGATGTCGGTGGCATCTATCCCAGAGGCTATGGGGAGATGAGCGGAACCGGTGTTGCTACGGCAATAACAGCAGGAGCCGCCGCCCTTTTACTTCAATGGGGAATTGTGGAGGGAAATAACAGGCTGGTGAACACAAACCTGATAAAATCCCTTTTGATCAGCGGCTGTGACCGCGATCCCGATGTACAGTATCCCAGCGTACAATGGGGATACGGCCGGATGAATTTATTAAATTCTTTTGAATCCTTACGTACTACATAAATGCTATACAAAGGCAGCTGTTCTTGCATTTTCCATTAGCATTTCCATATCTGTGTATGTAATATGATACTGATTTTGCAGCATTTCCAGCTCTTTTGTAATCGTTGTATTGCTGACCGTACGGTTATCCGTATTTATGGTAACCGGAATCCCGGCTTCCAGAAATTCCAGAAATGGATATCCTGACAAGGATTCTACTGCTTTTGTCTGTAGATTACTCGTCGGACACATTTCCAGAGGGATTTTCTTCAGACCGCACAAATGCTTTAGTTTTTCATCTTTTTGTACGGCAATCCCGTGTCCTATTCTGGAAGCTCCAAGCTCCAGGGCATCCCACACACTTTGGGAGCTTTTGCATTCCCCTGCATGTATGGTAAATGGCATTCCCAGTTTCCTCGCCCTTAGGAACATCTCACTTTGCATTTTTACCGGAAATGCTGCTTCATCTCCGGCGAGATCCATTGCTGTCACACCGGATCCGAAAAATTCACGGGCAGTATCCACCAGTGCAGCATTTTCCTCTGCCGGCATATGGCGCATGCCGCAGATAATCAGACGGCTGTCCACCCCATACTGTTCCTTTCCCAACTGCAATCCTTCCAATGTACTTTCGATAATCTGTCGGCAGGATAATCCTTCATGGACAGATAAAAGCGGAGCAAAACGAATTTCGATATAGACCACATTTTCCCGGCTCACATCTTGCAGCAACCAAGCTGCTGCCGTTTTAAAATTCTCTTTTGTCACAAGACAGGAAAGCGGAAGGTCAAACCGCATCAGGTATTCCTTCAGACTTTTGCAGTCCTCCTGCACTTGAAGCCGCTTTTGCAGTGCTCCCCCCGCCTCCAGTTCCAGACCTATCTGCTCTGCTAATTTTCGAATCGTCACAGCAGAGAGAGAGCCGTCCAAATGACAATGCAAATCGTATTTTTTTAGTTTCTGCAGTGCATCCATTCTGATTTCTCCCATCTGCTACCGTAATTGATTTAGTATTGATGTTCCAATTGTTCCTTCCGGCATGGGAACATCAAAATTATCCGCTATAGTAGCTCCTACAACAGCAAATGTATCCGCTTCCGAAAGTTTCCCGTCTCCTCGCATAGCGTGTGACCAGGCAAGGAAAGGTACCTTTTCTCTTGTATGATCGGTTCCTTTAAACGTCGGATCATTTCCGTGATCTGCTGTTAATATCAAAAGATCCTCCGCTTTCATTTCTTCCAGCAATTCGCCCAGCTTTTTATCAAATCTTTCAAGTTCCTCCGCATATCCCTGCGGATTTCTTCGATGCCCCCACAATGCGTCAAAATCCACCAGATTCACAAAACACAGACCATGGAAGTCATTACTCTTTGCCGCTTCAATTGTCTGCTCCATCCCATGGACAGAGCTTTTTGATTTCAGTGCGTCCGTAATCCCTTCTCCTGCAAAAATATCATTGATTTTTCCAATGGAAATTACATCCAGCCCGTTCTCCTTTAGTGCATTTAATACCGTCTTACCCGGAGGCTTTACGGCATAGTCATGCCGGTTGGCAGTACGCTTAAATTCACCCTTCTTTTTTCCGACATACGGTCTGGCAATGACCCTTCCTACTTTCCATTCGTCCTTCATCGTTAATTCCCGGGCAATTTCACAGCATCGGTACAATTCCTCCAGACCAAAAGTCTCTTCATTTCCGCAGATTTGGAGAACAGAATCTGCCGATGTATACACAATCATATGACCGGCTGCAATCTCTTCTTCTGCCAGTTCATCTAAAATCTCCGTACCGCTGGCACTTTTATTCCCAATCACCTTATGACCGGTACGCTTTTCAAGTTCTTTGATCAACTCTTCGGGAAATCCGGTTTCGGTAAATGTAATAAACGGTTTTACTGTCTTTATTCCCATCATTTCCCAGTGTCCGGTCATCGTATCCTTTCCCCTGCTCATTTCATTTAGTTTTGTGTAATACGCCAACGGATGCGGTATCGCTTCCACCTGTACAAGAGGATGCAGATTCGCAATTCCCAGTTTCTGAAGATTGGGAATATGAAATTCTTCGACACTCTTTGAAATATTTCCCAGGGTATCTGCCCCTTCATCTCCATATTCTTTTGCATCCAATGCAGCACCTACGCCCAATGAATCAATCACAATTACGAAAACACGTCTGTAATTCTTCATATATCCTCCTTTCCTATTCCAGATTTCCGGGTCCAAACCCCATCGGCAGCATTTCTTTTAATGTATATATCTGGTAGTTGTTCGGATCTTTTGCTAATATAATCTGAAAGGTTTCCGGATCACAGAATTCCATCATAACCTGCCGGCATACTCCGCAGGGAGCCGTATACTCTGTAAGTATACCATCCTTCCCTCCGACGATGCAGATTGCCTCAAATTTCCGAGTCCCTTCCCCAACCGCTTTGAAAAATGCCGTACGCTCCGCACAATTGCTGGGTGTATAAGCAGCATTTTCAATATTGCAGCCCTGATATATTTTTCCGTTTTCAGCAAGCAATGCCGCTCCCACTCGAAATCCCGAATAGGGTGTATACGCATACTCCATTGCCTGTATTGCCTGTTCAATTAATTCTTTTACCGGAAGCATATCGTCACCTCTTTTTCTGACGCATTTTCTGCTTTATTACTCATTTCCCATGTCCCTGAGGATTAATTCCCGGATCCCTTCCACTGCTACGCGGATCGCTCCATCCGTATCATGGACAACCGGATTAGCCAGATCTCGTTTATCTCTTTCCTGATTTGCCAGAACGACAAATACGGAACCTGCCCGTACCTTTAGATAACTTGCCACTATAAACAATGCCGCCGATTCCATCTCCGAAGCCTTGCAGCCCAGCTTCACCCATGCATCCCATTTATTCATCAGCTCGTATCCCACCGGCTTTGTCTCCGGTGAATGCTGCCCGTAAAAGGAATCCTTACACTGTACCACACCTACGTGATACGATTCTTTCAGTTTCCTGGCTGCCGCCACCAAAGCATTCGTAACATCAAAATCAGGTACTGCTGGAAATTCAATCGGGGCATACTCCTTACTTGTTCCCTCCATACGGATTGCACCGTTTGCAATGACCAGATCACCGCTTTTTACTTCCACATCCATCCCACCGCTTGTGCCGATTCGGATAAAGGTGTCTGCACCGGACATCACCAGTTCTTCTATAGCAATGGCAGCAGATGGTCCCCCGATGCCGGTGGATGTAACGCTCACCTTTGTTCCGTCAAGGGTTCCTGTGTAGGTGATATATTCCCTGTTATCAGCCACCAGTTCAGCATCCTCCAAATATTTTGCAATAGCTGCACAGCGCTTCGGATCACCTGGCATAATGACATATCGTCCGACATCTCCTTTGCCTACCTGGATATGGTATTGCTTTCCTTTGTTTTCAGAATAATCAATCATCGTAGTCCTCCTTTCTGCCTTACCGTGTCTTTTGTCTTATCTCTATTTTGCACCTTTTTCCTGTGGTTGTCCACTGGAAAAGAGGCCGAAGCCTCTATTTCCTGTTGTATTTCAAATTTTCCACCTATACTCTTACTGGTCTGCCAGTTTCATCATAATCTCATTGCTTCTGGCAATAAATTTGGTCATTTCCTCCGGCTCCAGCTGTTTATGGCTGAGCATGGCCAAATCATACAGTTGCTCACAGATAAACGGCGTTGTTTCACTGTCCGGATTCTTTCGTATATATTGTACCAGCTTATTATTGGCATTTAGTATCAACGTCTGCTCTGATCCAAGCATTCCCGGATCCATGCCGCCCATATTATACATTTTCATCATATCCTGCATCCGCCTGCTTTCTTCCGAAAGCGTCATCATGGAAGAGACATTTTCATTTTTCAATGTTTCTACTTTTACTTCCAGCTTATCTTTTTTCAGGACTTTCTTAAACAATTCTGTTAATTCTGTTGTCGCTTCCGTCAGATCCTCGTCATTTTCTTCTTTAAAGCTATCGGTGAGATCCGCATCTATTCTCTGGAATTTTACGGTTTCCTTGGCTCGTTCAACGTGAGAGATAAACGCACTGTCGATATTATGTTTTAAGATTACCGCATCCATTCCTTCTTCCTTAAACATATTGATATATTGACTTTGCTGCACTTCATCGGTGACATAGAAGACGGTGGTCTTTTCCTTCTCTTCCGGATTTTCTTCCTCACCTTCACCGGTCTTTTCACTCTCGCTTTTAGTATCTGCAGGTTCTTCTGCTTCCGTGCTTTCTGCTGCATTTTCGCTAATGCAGTCATCCAGTGTCAGGTATTTACTGTCAATGTTTTTATAAAGGATATACTCCATCATTTTCTCAGAGAATTTTGAGTCCTTAATGCAGCCAAATTTGATAAACGGACTAAGATCATCCCAATAGCCTTCATACGCTTCTCTGTCTGTTTTGCACATGCCACTTAACTTATCTGCTACTTTCTTGCTGATGTAATCAGATATTTTCTTCACAAACCCATCATTTTGGAGGGCACTTCTGGATACATTGAGCGGAAGATCCGGACAGTCGATCACTCCTTTTAAGAGCATTAAAAATTCCGGTATGACTTCTTTGATGTTATCGGCAATAAATACCTGATTGTTGTATAGTTTAATAGTTCCTTCGATTGAATCGTATTCGGTATTGATTTTCGGAAAATAAAGGATTCCTTTTAAGTTAAACGGATAATCCATATTTAGATGAATCCAGAATAACGGCTCTTTATAATCCATAAATACTTTACGGTAAAATTCTTTATATTCTTCTTCCGTGCATTCATTCGGATGCTTCATCCAGAGAGGATGCGTATCACTTAAAGATACCGGGCGTTTATTAATTTTCACTTTATCCTGAGCGGGCGAAATCTCGACAACTTCTTTTTCTCCGTCTTCGTTCTCCTGCTCTTCTGTCTTTGCTTCCTCGTGAATACGTTCTACAATTACGTCATTATCTTTTAAATCGGCTTCCTCGATGGTTTCGTATTCCTGCTCGGCGTTGGCTTTTGAAAGATAAATCTCTATCGGCATGAACGAACAATACTTCTCTATCACTTCTCTGACCCGGTATTCATTGGCAAATTCCAGATGATCTTCATTTAAATACAAAGTAATTTCCGAACCTACCGTTGTCTTATTTCCATCTTTTAACTCATATTCCGTTCCGCCATCACATTCCCAGTGTACGGGTTCTGCTCCTTCCAGACAGGAAAGAGTATCAATATGCACTTCATCCGCAACCATAAATGCAGAGTAAAATCCAAGTCCAAAATGTCCGATGATCTGGTCTTTATCTGTCTTATCCTTATATTTCTCAAGAAATTGTGTAGCCCCCGAAAACGCAATCTGGGTGATATATTCTTCTACTTCATCAGCAGTCATACCGATACCATTGTCGATAAATTTAATGGTTTTCTCATCCGGATTTACGATCACTTCAATCTTACTCTTATAATCATCGGGAAACGTATAATCTCCCATAACTTCCAGCTTTTTTAGCTTTGTAATTGCATCGCATCCATTGGAAATTAACTCACGGATAAAAATGTCATGATCGGAATACAACCATTTTTTAATAATAGGAAAAATATTTTCGCTGTTAATTGACAAATTGCCATGTTTATTGGCCATAATCATTCACTCTCCTTTTTGTTTTTAAGGAAATTCTTCCAGGAATCTCCGTTCTATTCTTAATATTAATACTGTGCGTGAGAAAAGTCAAGAAAAAATTAGCACTCATTTAAAATGAGTGCTAGTAATCATTCGTAGATATTTATAACATACATTATTCAAGTAAATAAACAGCGGCTTCGTAAGGTCGGACAGTCATATTTCCTAAATCAGTATAATCTTGATAATTATAAATATACGGTTCTGCATTTACAAATACCACTTCTTCAGGCATGAAAAATTTTACACTTTCACCAGTAAAATTAAGAATTACAAACATCTGTTTACCCTCATAGCTGCGCAGATACACATACAGCGATTCGTTCTCATTATAATATTCTTTAAAATCTCCGTAGATGGCTACTTCATTTTCTTTTCGAAGTTTAATTAACTTCTGTATATAATGGAATATGGAATTCGGATCCCGTAAAGACTCGGCTACATTGATTTCCTTATAATTGGGATTCACTTTTATCCAAGGAATGCCAGAAGAAAATCCCGCATTTGGGCTCTCATCCCACTGCATCGGTGTTCTCGCATTATCTCTTGCACGGTATTGTATCGCCGCAAATACTTTATGTGGATCTTTTTTCTCTTTTATTACACGCTGTTTCCACAAATTTTGGATTTCTACATCCGGATATTCCGTTATATGGTCAAATTTCATATTTGTCATACCAATTTCTTCGCCCTGGTAGATATATGGAGTTCCCTGCATAGTCAAAAGCATTGTATATAACATTTTTGCGCTTTCTTTTCTATACTGCCCATCATCTCCGTATCTTGATACGGATCTTGGCTGATCGTGATTTGCCCAGTACAGGCTATTCCACCCACACTTTCCTAATTCTACCTGCCACTTTGTCAGGATTTTTTTCAGTTCAGGTAAATACATTTTCGCAATATTCCATCGATCTCCATCTGTCTCATCTAAAGTAACATGTTCAAATTGAAATACCATGTTCAGTTCTTGTCTATCTTCACTGGTGTATTTTTTGGCTTCTTCAATCGGTACATCTGCGGTTTCACCTACCGTCATAACATCCGGATAATGACTCAATACTTCTTTATGCATCTCTCGATAAAATTCATGAATTCTTGGCCCATTTTGGAAATGCTCTTTCCCAGTCATGTAATTACCTAGCTCTCCATCCGGCAAACCCGGAACTTTAGAATACATATTTGCCACATCAATACGAAATCCATCAGTTCCCAAATCCAGCCACCATCTCATGATGTCATAAACTTCTTTACGGACTGTTTCATTTTCCCAATTAAGATCCGGCTGCTTCTTAGTAAAAAGATGCAAATAGTACTGTTCTGTTAAATCATCATATTCCCAGGCAGAACCCCAAAAATACGACGTCCAATTATTCGGTTTTGCTCCATTTTTCGGATCCTTCCAGATGTAATAATCTCTGTACGGATTATCTTTTGATTTTTTTGATTCCAGGAACCAGGGATGTTCATCCGAAGTATGATTTACTACGAGATCAATAATTAATTTCATCTTCCTGTTATGAGCCTCTTTCAGCAATTCTTTAAAGTCTGCAAGAGTCCCGAATTCTTCCATAATACTCTGATAATCCGAAATATCATAGCCATTATCATCATTTGGAGATTTATAAAAGGGCGAAAGCCAAATAGTATCAATACCTAATGTCTGAAGATAATCTAACTTTGATATAATGCCCTGAAAGTCTCCAATTCCATCACCATCTGAATCCATAAAGCTTCTCGGATATATTTGGTAAATAACCGCTTCTTTCCACCAATATTTTTTCATTGTATCCTCCTCATTATTCCTTTACCGCACCATTTACAATTCCTGCGACAATCTGTTTTTGAAACAGCAATACAATAATCAAAGTAGGAATAACAACGACTATAGTAGCAGCCGAAAGTTCTCCCCATAAAATTGAAAATTGTGATTTCAGATAATTGATTTTTACAGGAACCGTCTGATAAGATTCATCAATATTTAAAGTACAGGACAATAAATACTCATTCCATGAAGTAATAAAAGTCATAATTGCTGTCGTAAATATGCCTGGAGCTGCAATCGGAAAAATAATTCTCCAAAGAGTACCCCAAGTAGAGCATCCGTCAATTTTAGCAGCTTCTTCTAAAGCTAATGGAACCTGTTTGAAGTGGGTAACCATAATCCAAACTGCCGTTGGTAAGGTAATAGCAGAAAAAGCCAACGCAATCCAATAACTATTTAGCAATTCTAATGTATAAAACATATTAAAAATCGGTCCAATCAAAATCATCTGCGGGAACATAGACACGCTTAATATAAATGCCATCAATAAAGATTTCCCCCGGAATTGAAAACGGGCAATTA
>Ga0153983_1000057_pt1 | contig 24721 bp, 15 predicted proteins | sample TSGA067MetaG_FD_104693 | JGI IMG/M metagenome (GOLD analysis project Ga0153983, IMG submission 104693) | Attine ant fungus gardens microbial communities from Georgia, USA - TSGA067 MetaG | ecosystem: Host-associated > Fungi > Mycelium > Unclassified | place: USA: Georgia, Alexander Wildlife... | reverse complement strand
CCCAATCCGGCTCTAAAAAAGCTGTGGCAGGAGTACGGAATTACCAGGGATCGCTTTTTGCAGGCATTGACTACGGTACGCGGCAACCAGCGTGTTACCACGGACAATCCTGAGGCTACTTATGATACACTGAATAAATACGGACAGGATTTAGTAGAAAAGGCTAAAAATCAGAAATTAGATCCGGTGATCGGAAGAGATGCGGAGATTCGGAATGTGATCCGTATTTTATCCCGGAAAACCAAGAATAATCCGGTTTTGATCGGCGAACCGGGCGTAGGTAAAACTGCAGTGGTCGAAGGACTGGCACAGCGGATCGTGAATGAAGATGTGCCTGATGGATTAAAGGACAAAAGAATTTTTTCTCTGGATATGGGGGCATTGGTAGCCGGGGCTAAGTACCGCGGTGAATTTGAAGAACGGTTAAAAGCAGTTCTGGACGAAGTCAAGAAGAGTGAAGGACAGATTATACTCTTTATCGATGAACTGCATTTAATTGTAGGTGCAGGTAAAACAGACGGTGCAATGGATGCCGGAAATATGTTAAAACCGATGCTGGCCCGGGGGGAACTGCATTGTATCGGAGCTACAACGCTGGATGAGTATCGGCAGTATATTGAAAAGGATGCGGCTCTTGAAAGAAGATTTCAGCCGGTTATGGTAAATGAACCTACGGTAGAGGATACAATCTCTATTCTTCGAGGGTTAAAAGAAAGATATGAAGTATTCCACGGTGTCAAAATTACGGATAGCTCATTAGTAACCGCAGCCACTTTGTCTGACCGGTATATATCCGACCGTTTTTTGCCGGATAAGGCGATTGATTTAGTGGATGAGGCATGTGCCCTTATAAAAACAGAACTGGATTCTATGCCGACGGAACTGGATGAACTGAAAAGACGCATTATTCAAATGGAAATTGAAGAAGCGGCGTTAAAAAAGGAAAGCGATAAATTAAGTCAGGACCGGTTGAAAAATCTGCAGAAGGATCTGGCAGAGCTAAGAGATGAATTTAATGGAATGAAAGCGCAGTGGGATAATGAAAAGAATTCGGTTGAGAATTTGTCGAAATTTCGGGAACAGATTGAGGAAATTAATAATCAGATCCAGCTTGCACAACGCTCATATGATCTTGAAAAGGCTGCTCAATTGCAATACGGGGAACTGCCGAAACTACAGCAGCAGCTGGAAATAGAAGAAGAAAAAATTAAGGATCAGGATTTATCACTGGTACATGAAAGTGTTACGGATGATGAAATTACCCGAATTATCTCCAAATGGACGGGGATACCTGTTTCAAAACTGACCGAAGGAGAGCGGACGAAAATCCTGCACCTGGAAGATGAACTGCACAAGAGGGTGATCGGACAGGATGAAGGTGTTACAAAAGTTACAGAAGCTATTCTTCGTTCGAAAGCAGGAATTAAAGACCCGACAAAACCCATTGGTTCTTTTCTATTCCTGGGACCGACAGGGGTGGGAAAAACAGAATTAGCTAAGGCTCTGGCGGATGCGTTATTTGACGATGAGCATAATATGGTCCGCATTGATATGAGTGAATATATGGAGAAATTCTCGGTCTCCCGCTTAATCGGTGCCCCTCCCGGATACGTGGGCTATGAAGAGGGCGGACAACTGACTGAAGCAGTACGCCGGAAGCCATATTCGGTAGTTCTTTTTGATGAGATAGAAAAGGCGCATTCGGATGTATTTAATGTACTATTGCAGGTACTCGATGACGGGCGGATTACAGATTCGCAGGGACGTACGGTAGATTTTAAAAATACGATTTTAATTATGACATCGAATATCGGCTCCGCTTATCTGCTGGACGGCATTATGGATAACGGACAGATCACTCCGGAAAGTGAACAGATGGTATATAGTGATTTGCGTGCACACTTCCGGCCGGAGTTTTTAAACCGTTTGGATGAAACAATCCTGTTCCATCCATTGACAAAAGAAAATATCGGAAATATTGTAGACTTACTGGTCAATGATCTGAATCAGCGGTTAGATACGCAGGAGCTTACGCTTCATTTGACAGAGGGGGCGAAAGCGTATATTATTGAAGGAGGTTATGATCCGCAATATGGAGCCAGACCGCTCAAGCGGTATCTTCAGAAGCATGTGGAGACACTGACTGCTAAGTTGATTCTATCGGGAGAAACAAGAGCCGGTCAGACGATATTGATTGATGTGGAAAATGGGAAGCTGACTGCAAAAAGTGTGATAGGAGCATAGGATGTGATACCTGAAGATCCGGTAATGTTACTAAGTTATGTAAATATGCAGCTGCGGGATCACTACTTTTCTCTTGAAGAGATGTGTAAAAGCCTGCAGCTGGATAAAGATAAAATAATAAATTGTATTGCCGGCATTGATTATTATTATAATGCTGAACAAAATCAGTTTGTGTAGATACCTTGTAACTTATTTTAAATACTCAAACTTCCCACATCGGAAACGGGGCACGATACCCCCTGAAGCCGCTCTCAGACTTTCCTGTGCCCCGTTTCCGATGTGGGAAGTTTGAGTTAAATATTAACATAAGCTAGTACAGCGTACTAGGAGGTAACGCATGAATAGAAAAACGTTAGAGTACTTTATAACTTTGGCAGAAACACTAAATTTTACGACTACAGCCCGCAAACATTTTGTAGTTCAGACTACAGTAAGCAGGCAAATTGCGTTACTTGAACAAGAGATCGGATTTATGCTGTTTGAACGCAATACGGCAGGTGTAAAGCTCACATTAGCGGGAGAACTTTTCTTAGTAGATATAAAAAGAATTTTGCGGGAATATGATAAGGCAATCGAAAAAGCTGCCGCCGTAAATAAAACAGAAATTCTAAGAGTTGGACATTCTTCCGACAGAGGGCAAATATGCCTAAGGGATGTTTTAAAGATTTTCCAAACAGAGTATTCCGATGTTGAAATCTCACTTTGCCAGGCGACACCGTATGAACTTATTCAGAAATTAAATAATGATGTAGTTGATGTTATTGCGATTTACAGACCACAGCTTGCGGATGTTCCGGGGATTCATACAATCGAAGTTTTTAAATCGGGAATGGCGATAGGGGTTGCTCAAAATCACAGATTTGCTGGGAGAAAGACAGTAAGATCAATAGAGCTAAAAGATGAAAAAATATTGATTCCAAACAAAGATATTCTTAAGAAGCAGCATGAGTATATAGTGGAATGCTGCAGGAAAGATGGTTATGAGCCAAATCTTGTGGAAGCTGATTCGTTTGATACCCAAGTGCTCATGGTTCAGTTAGGAAAAGGAATTGGTTTTTTCTCAGATTATGAGATTACACAGTCAAAAAAATCAGATATAAAATTTGTTAAACTTACGAATACAAATCATATTTACCATATTGATTTTGCGTGGAAGAAAAATAATGAAAGTGGAAGCTTAAAAAAATTTGTTAGAGCAACTAGAAAATTTTGCCATAAATAGTAGAAAAAACGCAGGTTTCTTATGCAGATTTCGCATATGGAACCTGCATTTTTATTATTTGTGTATGCAAAATGTAAGATGTATACTGTGTTTATCAGCGAAAAATATGAATGAGGAGGCAATAAGTTATGGGAAAAATCATTATGACAGGAGTAGATGGCAACTTTGGAGGACATGCAGCAGAGACTATTTTAAAAAAAGTGGGAAAGGAGTCTTTAATTTTCACGGCACCGAAAGAAGAAAAATTACAGAAATACAAAAACATTGGAATTGAATGCCGCAAAGCGGATTTTAACAGCGCAGAACAGCTGAAAGAGGCATTTTCCGGTGGTGATACATTACTTCTGATTTCTATGCCTTTTGTAGGTGAAAAAAGAAGAAATGCACATAAAGCTGCAATTGATGCGGCAGTTGCTGTCGGTATCAAAAAAATTATATATACCTCCATTGTTGGAAGCGGAGATGATATGTGTAATTCTTATGAAAAAATTGATCATCAGTATACAGAAGGGCTCATTTTTGAAAGCGGCATGAAGTATGTGATCTTACGAGACTCTCAGTATGTGGAAGCGATGGTATCGGCATATCTTCAGGCAGCAGAGGATAATGATATCCTCTCAAACAATATGGGAGAGGGGACAATGGCATTTGTTGCCCGTAATGATTGTGCCGAAGCAGCAGCAGCGGTGGCAGCGGGAGCCGGCGAAGAAAACTGTATTTACTATATTAGTGGTCCGGCGGCAATCACAATTGCAAAATTTATAGAAAATGCAAATGGAGTAACCGGAAACAATGTAAAATATCAGTATATCTCAGATGAAGATATGTATGCATTTTTTGATTCTATGGAAGTTCCCAGATATACAGATGGCGTTTGGGGAGAAAAAGCAAAAGCATTTCCGTTTTGTTCAGCAGGAATGGTAACATTCGGAGAAGCAATCCGTAAAAACCAGATGAATTTCTGCACCAATGATTTTGAGATGCTGACAGGCAAAAAGCCTTTGAGTGTAAAACAGGTGTTTGAGGATTTGGAAAATCATACGATCGGGAACAGAACATCGACAGACTAGAAAAAGGAGGAGAAATATGAATACATTAAAATATCCCACTCTTTATACCCCTATCCAATTAGGTAAGATGCTTTTTCGCAATAGAATTTTTGCCTCTCCCCAAGATTATCCGGGGCTTACGGGAGACCGCTTTCTAACAGAGGAGGCAGCTTATTTTTACGAAAGAAAAGCACAAGGCGGATTTGCTTCTGTTTGTGTGGGAGATATGATGATAGATGGCGATTTTGGCCGAAGTCATCCGTTTCAAATGAGAGGGAACGACATTATGTCCAAAGTAAATATGAGCCGCGTAAGCACAGGAATCAAAAGACATGGTGCTGTGGCCGCTATTGAATTGACCCATGGAGGTCAAAATGCGAATCCGGCATTGATGGACAAAGAGGAAAAGATTGTTTATGGACCGATTGATTTTCAGCGTCCGGACGGTGTCGAAGTGCATGCCATGAAAGAAGAGCAGATCGAGAAAATGATTCAGCTTTATGTAGATGCTGCGCTTTTCGCAAGACAATGTGGATTTGGGATGATTACACTTCATGGGGGACATGGCTGGCAAATGCATCAGTTTATATCTCCTCGTGACAATAAAAGAACGGATCGCTGGGGTGGGAGTACAGAAAATCGAATGCGGTTTCCTTTGGCTGTGATCGAGGCAATACGTAAAAATATCGGATATCAGATTCCCATTGAATTTCGGATGAGTGCTGCCGAATATCTTCCGGATGGATATGATCTTGATGAAGGAATAGCGATTGCAAAAGCGCTGGACGATAAAGTGGATTTGATTCATATATCGGTAGGACATCATGAAATTGATGCAGCGACCATGCGTACACATCCTACGATGTTTTTGGAGGATGGCTGTAATGTGAAATTTTCGGAAGAGATAAAAAAGCATGTAAACACTCCTGTTGCCATAGTAGGGGCACTTACGGATCCGGAAATGATGGAAGAAATTATTGCATCCGGCAAAGCAGATGTAGTAGCACTGGGCCGGCAATCGCTGGCAGACCCGGATCTTCCTGTGAAAGGAAGGATGGGAAAAGAAGAAGAGATCACGCCTTGCTTAAGGTGTTTTAACTGCTTTTCTAACAGTACCATTGACGGTGTGTTCTACTGTGCGGTAAATCCGGAAATTGGAAGAGAACAGGCTTCCATGTATCAGTCACCGCCTTTACATAAAAAGACGGTGTTGATTGCCGGCGGCGGAATCGGAGGTATGGAAGCTGCGCTTACAGCAGAAAAATACGGTCATGAGGTAATCCTGTGTGAAAAGAATGAACGCCTGGGCGGCGCATTATTGTGTGAGGAGAAGATTCCATTTAAGCACAATTTGTCTGTATACCTGAAACGGCAGGCAAAAAAAATAGAAAATTCCTCCATACAATTAAAACGAAACACGGTGGTTACTCCCGAACTGATAGAAACTATTCAACCGGATGTAATTATTGCAGCAATGGGAGCAAGACCGATAAAACCCAAAATTGAAGGAATAAATGATGAGTATGTAGCTGGTGCCGAAGAGGTGTATTATCATCCTGAAATTGTAGGAAAAAGGGCAGTTATTATGGGGGGAGGACTAGTTGGCCTGGAGCTTGGAATTTTTCTCGCACAGAATAAGCACGAGGTTACCATAGTGGAGATGGCACCGGGAACCGTAGCGACACCGCCGGAAATAGAAGGTACATCGAATCGGATGTCGGGTCTTATGGGACTTCCGGCAGGATATCCCCTTGTGCATGGGGTAGCATTAACCGAGATGTTAAAAACGCTGCCAAATATGAAAATATGCTGCTCCACAAAGGCATTAAGAGTATTGAAAGAAGGGCTGCTGGTGGAAGGTAAAGAAGGACAATATATGATCGAAGCAGATACGATTATTTACGCAATTGGTCAAAATCCTCTTCACGATGAAGCGATGGCATTAGCGGCCTGTGCGCCGGAATTCTATCAGATTGGAGATTGTGTTGTGCCTGATAATATCTATGCGGCAACATCTACAGCTTACCAGATTGCTCTGGATATCGGCAGGATTTAAAAATAATAGTTGAATTAAGGGTGGCATTTACTCAGCTTCTATGAGTAAATGCCACCCTTTTTGTTAGAATGCGTCTAAATATGTCGAATCTTTTTCTGGTAAATATTCCTGAAAAAGATAGTGGTTAGAACAAAAGATACAATTTCCGCCAATGGGAAAGACCACCAGACAGCCTGCAGACCAAAAAATTTGGCAAAAATATAAGCGATAGGCAAAAGAGCCAGTAATTGCCGGGAAATCGAATTGATCAGACTATACATGGCGTTATCCAGAGCTTGAAATACAGAACCGACAACAATACAGTATCCTGCAAAAATAAAACTCAAGCTTATGATTCGCAGGGCGGGAATACCGATTTCCAGCATATCCTGTGAAGCGTTGAAAATATGTAAGAGCTGAGGGGCTAAAAGTTGAAAACATGCCAGACCCAAAAGCATAATGGCCACGGCAGAAAAAATGGAGAGTTTAATTGCGGCCATAATTCTTTTCCGGTTTCCGGCTCCGTAATTATAAGCGACAATAGGAACCAGCCCACTGTTCAGACCGAAGACAGGCATGAAGACAAAGCTCTGAAGCCGGAAATAAACCCCAAATACCGCCGTAGCGGTGGGGGTAAAGATAAGCAGAATCTTATTTATGCCAAAAGTCATGACGGATCCAATTGCCTGAACAAAGATAGAGGGCACACCAATCCGATAGATATGACCAATGATTTTCTTATCCGGTCGGAATTTCTTCATATTAATACTGATATCTTCATTATATTTTGCATTAAAGTATAATCCTAACAACATCCCAGCGAATTGTCCGATCACAGTCGCAATAGCAGCCCCGGCTGCTTCCAGCCTTGGAAATCCAAAGAGACCGAAGATCAGGATAGGGTCTAAAATAAGGTTGATAATTGCTCCCAGGCCTTGGGTGAGCATGGAAAGAAAAGCCCGGCCGGTGGATTGCAAGAGACGTTCCATGGTAACCTGCATAAAAGGAGCAATGCTGAACAGAGATATAATAGACATATACTGAATTCCGTATGTACGTATCTGTGTGTCCTGCGTCTGCAGATCAAAAAAAAGTGTTGCAAATGCTGCCCCAAAAACAGCAAAGACGATGGCACTGCAGACGGCAAGAAAAATTCCGTTTCGGGCAGCCAAATTGGCATTTTTATAATTTTTCTCCCCAAGACTTCTGGAAAGCAGAGCATTGATTCCGACACCGGTACCGATGGCTATGGCAATCAAAAGATTTTGGATTGGAAATACAAGCGAAACAGCAGTCAGAGCCTCCTCGTTAACCTGGGCGACAAAGATACTGTCTACGATATTGTAAAGAGCCTGAACCAGCATAGATATAATAATTGGTGTGGACATTTCAAATAATAATTTAGGGATAGGCATATACCCCATCTTATTTCCTTTTTGCATTTCCTGTGACATATTTCCCCTTTCTCGATCGAAATCCTGTATTGCGTAAAAAAATCGGATGACCAACTAAAAACAGTTTGGGCATCCAATGAACTACAATCTTATTGTAGTAGCGCCGGAAGGAAATGTCAAGCATAGATTTAGAGACTTGCGTTTCCGTATAAAACTTGATAGTATTAATTAGAGATTTGGAGGAACGTATATGGACGCTTATCAAAGCTTTGCGAAAGTCTATGATACTTTTATGGACAATATACCTTATGATATATGGTGTGAATATATTGTTGAATTACTGACGGAATATGAAATCACCGGGGGACTGGTGCTGGAATTAGGATGTGGGACGGGAAATATGACAAAGCGTCTGTCCGATAAAGGATATGACATGATTGGAGTGGATGCTTCAGCGGAAATGCTGGAAGCAGCCACGCAAAAGCAATCTGTGAGCCGGTCACAGATCCTTTATCTGCAGCAGGATATGTGTGAGTTTGAACTCTACGGAACTGTCCGGGCAGTAGTAAGTATCTGTGATTGTGTCAACTATATTCTGGAAGAAGAAAAGCTCTTGCAAATGTTCCGGCTGGTGAATAATTATCTGGATCCGCAGGGTGTTTTTCTATTTGATCTGAATACGGTCTATAAATATGAAAAACTGATGGGAGATGCGACCATTGCCGAGAACCGGGAAGAAGGAAGCTTTATCTGGGAAAACTACTATGATAAGCTAAAAAAGCTGAATGTATATGAATTGACATTATTTATCCCGGAAAACCAGGAGAGAGAAGGATATTACCGAAAATATGAGGAAGTACATTATCAAAGAGCGTATACCCTTTCCGAAATTCGGGAATTACTGGAGAGGGCAGGGATGGAATATGTGGCTGCGTACGATGCATGCAGTCATGAATATCCGAAAAAAGAGAGTGAGCGGATTTATATAATTGCAAGAGAATCCGGAAAACAGGAGTGAACGAATGGGAGACGTTATTATAAGAGCTGCAGCTGCCAATCATCAGATCCGGGCATTTGCAGCTGTGACAAAGGAACTTACAGAAGAAGCAAGAAAGGCACATAATACCAGTCCTGCAGCAACGGCAGCATTGGGGCGTTTGTTAAGTGCAGGAGCCATGATGGGAGTCATGATGAAGGGGGAGAAGGATTTGCTGACCATCCAGATTAAATCCCAGGGACCATTGAAGGGGATAACGGTTACCGCAGATGCAAATGGAAATGTAAAAGGATATGTCGGCAATCCGGATGTAATACTCCCCGCAAATGCAAAAGGGAAACTAGATGTAAGTACTGCCGTAGGTGACGGATTTTTAAATGTGATTAAGGATCTGGGATTAAAAGACCCTTATATCGGACAGACAGCGCTGCAGACCGGTGAGATTGCAGATGACTTGACGTATTATTTTGCGACCAGTGAACAAGTTCCCTCTTCTGTGGGACTGGGGGTTTTGATGGAACGGAATAATACAGTCAGGCAGGCCGGAGGATTTATTGTTCAGCTCATGCCTTTTGCAGAGGAGGGTGTCATTTCTCAATTAGAAGAGAATGTAAGAAAAGTAACTTCCGTTACAGACATTCTTGAGGAGAAAGACATGCCGGAATATCTGTTAGAGAGAGTATTGGCAGGTATGGAGATAGAGATAAATGATAAAATCCCGGTCCGGTTTACCTGCAATTGCTCTAAAGAGCGTGTGGCAAAGGCGCTGATCAGCATCGGGAGAAAAGATTTGACAGAGATGATTGACGAAGGCAAAGAAATAGAGTTGAACTGTCATTTTTGCAATAAAAATTATACATTTCAAGTGGATGAATTAAGGCAGCTGTTAAAACAAAGCAAATAACCGGAGGATGAAGAGATGAACCATGGATTTATCAAAGCGGCAGCAGGGACACCTGATATTAAGGTTGCTGATTGTAAGCATAATAGGAAGGAAATTCTTCGCACCATACAGGAAATGTCCGCAAATGGAGCAAAAATTATGGTACTGCCGGAACTATGCCTGACAGGCTATACCTGTGGAGATCTTTTCTGGCAGGAAGCGCTTATCCGGGAAACAGAGACAGAGCTGCTTGTATTAGCTGAGGCTGCAAAGGAAATTGAAGGGCTGATCTTCGTTGGGTTTCCCTTTGCCGGTATGGGCAAGCTGTTTAACGCTGCAGCTGTGCTTAGCAATGGGAAAATACTGGCTATTATCCCCAAAACCCACCTGCCGAATTATTGTGAATTTTATGAAGCCCGGCATTTTACACCCGGACCAAAGGAAGTACAAATGGTAGAACTGGGAGGGGAGAAGGCTGCATTTGGAACTAACGTGCTGTTTTCCTGTCCGCAGATGCCGGAACTGATGATTGGAGCAGAGATCTGTGAAGATGTCTGGGTGCCGGATCCGCCAAGTGTAAAGCATGCAATGGCGGGAGCGAATATTATAGTAAATCTTTCCGCCAGCGATGAAGTCACCGGAAAAGACACTTACCGCAAGAGCCTCATCAAGGGACAGTCTGCCCGGTTGATCTGCGGATATATCTATGCGACCGCCGGAGAAGGAGAGTCTTCCCAGGATCTGGTATTCGGCGGAGAGAATCTGATCGCGGAAAATGGTATTTTATTGGCCGAAGGACAGCGTTTTCAAAACCAGATTGTATATGGCGATCTGGATATTAGCCGTTTAAGCAATGAGCGGAGAAAAATGTCTACATTTCCCAGGGCGGAAAAAGAAAATTATTGTGAAGTTGAATTTTCATTGAAAACTGCAGAAACGAAACTGAACCGGAGATTTAATCCAAAGCCTTTTGTACCGGACGGTCCGGCAGAAAGGAATAAACGGTGTGATGAAATATTGACAATTCAGGCTATGGGACTGAAAAAAAGATTGGAACATACAAACTGCCAGGGAGCAGTGATCGGAATCTCCGGCGGTTTGGATTCTACACTGGCACTCTTAGTTACTGCAAGAGCATTTGATTTATCAGGCATTCCGAGAAATCAGATTTTGTCCGTGACAATGCCCGGATTTGGAACTACCGGGAGAACTTATGCCAATGCCTGTAAACTGACCGGAAAACTGGGGGCTGAACTAAAAGAGGTAGATATTAAAGAAGCAGTAACTTTGCACCTGCGGGATATCGGACATGATATCAATATACAGGATGTGACCTATGAAAATGCCCAGGCGCGGGAACGCACCCAGGTATTAATGGATTTGGCCAATCAGCATGGCAGTCTGGTCATAGGAACCGGAGATCTGTCCGAACTTGCATTGGGATGGGCGACCTATAATGGGGATCATATGTCCATGTATGGGGTAAATTGCTCGATCCCCAAAACGTTAGTCCGCCATCTGGTTCGCTATTATGCAGATACCTGCGGTGAAGAAGAACTGGAACGTATTTTGACGGATGTACTGGATACTCCTGTAAGCCCAGAGCTATTGCCGCCTGAGGACGGGACGATCTCACAGAAGACGGAAGACTTGATAGGGCCCTATGAGCTGCATGATTTTTTCCTGTATTATATGCTGCGCTGGAGTTTTTCACCGGCAAAAATTTTTCGGATCGCGAAACTTGCATTTCATGGCATATATGAGGAGGGAACGATCTTAAAATGGATGAAAACATTTTATAAAAGATTCTTTTCCCAGCAGTTTAAGCGTTCCTGCCTGCCGGATGGCCCTAAGGTAGGAAGCGTGGCACTTTCACCCCGGGGTGACTGGCGGATGCCAAGTGATGCCTGTGTGAGGGTCTGGATGGATGAAATTGACCAGCTTTCAGCGGGTCATTGATATTTGAGCATTTTCGGCAGCGATCAGCCTTCTTTCCACTTCAGGCCAATCGATGAGCTGAAACCAATTGGTAATATAATCGGCACGGTTATTTTGATATTTTAAATAATATGCATGTTCCCACACATCGCAGACTAAAATCGGAATGCATCCCCATTGGGTCAGGTTCTGGTGTTTCTCACACTGGAAAATTTCCAGACGGCCAAATGCCGGACTGTAACCTAAGATTCCCCAGCCGGAGGCTTCGACTGCAGCCGTGGCGCTGTGCATCTGTGCCTGAAAGGTTTGATAGTTTCCAAAGCACTTTTGAAGATACCATTGTGTCAGTTCGCCCGGATGTTTACCGGTACCGGGCGGGGACATAATCGTCCAGTAAATACTATGCAGAATATGCCCGGATCCATTAAATGCGAGTTTGTTCTCTAATGCCTGGATTTGGCTGTAATCATTCTGCTTTCTTGCATCTGACAATGCCAGTTCTGCCTGATTTAAATCATCTACGTATTTTTTATGATGCCTGTCATGGTGAATCTGAAGCGTCTTTGCATCAATCACCGGCTCCAGCGCATGATAAGTATAGGGCAGAGGAGGAAGCTTATGACCTCCCGGCGGTACCATGGGTGTTATTTTATAGATCATTATTTTCTCCATTCTGCTAAATAGGAAGAGAATTCCACATTCAGCAATAAGAAAGACTGATATTACAATATATGCGGTTGAATCTGATCTGATACTTATACATGGTAGAATGAATCAGCACTAAGAAGGCTGCCATTATTCAACGGCAGCCTTCTCCAGTGATTGATTGATAGCATCTAGTAATAACATGGAAGTATATTTGTTTTCTTCGGAATAGCTAATGTCTTCTGTAGATTGCGCCTCATAAATCTGACTGGCAATCTCCTCCAAGGTGGGTTCCATGAGCGGATACATTGCTGTGGTGCTTTCACTTAAGTTTACAAGAGAAATCGAATTGATATGGTCTGCATCTACGGTTACTTCTACGTCAAAGGTATTGTCATTTAACGTTACGGAAGTATTATAAACGCCGGGATTAAAACGGGTTTCCGTGCTGCTGGCTGCTTCGCTGTCCTTTTTTGTTCCGAACATAATGAATAATAGGACGGCCAGTAAGACAGCTAAAGCAACAAAAATACCCGTATAAATTACTTCTTTCATATGTAGTACTACGATTTTCGTTTTTGAACTCATGGTGATACCCCTCCTGCTTTCCTTTTTATAATCTATTAGGGATGGTTTAAAATTATGCAGAAATCCTGTATGATTGCGGGATAATTTTGTGGACAGGGTTAAAAATTGTGCTTGTAAAACAGGTATTCGTGTGGTAAAATGGGCATATAAAAGGAACATCGCCCACAAAGGTGGATGCTCCCGGATAAGGGTTACTTGCTCATCTTATGAGCACACGCCTATCCTGTTTGCACATAACAGGGTAGGCAATTTTATTTTCGCTTGTCTATGTAGGCAAGCAGAGCGATAATCAGACCGCTAAAGCTAATCATTAATGATATAGTCTGAAATGTATTCATAAGCCCTACCTCCCTTCTTTTGTAGTAAGAGTCCGGGAGGCTGTCCACCCTGTACACGATGTCCTTGAATACTATTTTACCATTGGTATTTTGCTTTTGCAATATTCTAATTTGCAAAAATTAATATTTAGTTTGCAGTTTCAATAAATGCTTACATGAAAGGAGTCCCCATGTCCCTGCAATTTATCCTGGGTAATTCGGGAGCCGGAAAGTCCCACTATATATACCATAAAATTATTACCGAATCGCTGGCACAGCCGGATCAGCAGTACCTGGTTCTCGTACCGGAGCAGTTTACGATGCAGACGCAAAAAGAGCTGGTTACCATACATCCCGGCAAAGGAATTATGAAGATTGATGTCCTTAGCTTTGAGCGCCTGGCGTACCGGGTGATGGAAGAACTGGGAGAGGACAGGCTGCAGGTTTTAGAAGAAACCGGAAAGAGTCTGGTACTTCGCAAGGTTGCGCAGGAAAAGAAGGAACAGCTTGAGTTATTAGGTTCCAAGGTGAAAAAGCCGGGATATATCAACCGGATAAAATCTACGGTATCAGAATGGATGCAGTACGATATTTCCATGGATTCCATGGAACAAATGTTGGACTATGCCAGGGAAAATCCCCGTCTGTATTATAAGCTTCAGGATTTACGGATCATGCACCAGGGATTTCGAGAATATCTTCAGGGGCGTTATCTGGCGGGAGAAGAGGTATTGGATGCGCTGTGCCAGTCGGCACCCAAGTCTGCAATGATAAAAGACAGTGTAATTGTGCTGGATGGTTTTACCGGATTCACGCCGATACAGATGAAGCTGTTAAAAGAACTGATGCCGTTATGCAAAGAGCTTCTGGTGACCGTGACACTGGATGGAAAAATGGATCCCTACAGAATTGGCAGTCCTCATCAGATATTTCATATGAGTCAGAAGACGATACAGACGTTATGTCAATTGGCGCAGGAGACAAAGACAGAGATGAAAGAAGAGGTCCGGATTTCCGGTGAAAAAACCGGGCGATTTTCCTGCAGTCCGGCACTTGCGTTTTTAGAGAAGCATTTGTTTCGTTATAACAAGGATACATATGACAAAGAGCAGGATGAGATCGTAGTATACCGCTGCAGAAATCCCCGGGAAGAGATGGCGGAAGCGGCAAAGCGTATCCGCCGGCTGGTACGGACAGAGGGCTACCGCTATAAGGATTTTGCCGTTATTACGGGGGATATGGAAAGCTATGGAGAATATGCCGCATGGGCGTTTGAAAAAGCGGATATTCCCTGTTTCCTGGATAAAAAGCATTCGGTGCTTATGAATCCTTTTGTGGAATATGTCCGTTCATTGATAGATATGATCGCACAAAATTACAGCTATGAGAGTGTATTCCGGTTTCTGCGCTGCGGCCTTTCCGATATGAAGAAAGAGGAAATTGATCTTTTGGAAAACTATGTGATCGCTCTTGGTATCCGGGGATTTCATAAATGGCAGGAGGAATGGGTACGTCTGTATCGGGGCCAGCCTCCTAAAGAGATCCATGTGCTTTCGAACCTGCGAAAGCAGTTCTGCGAATCTCTCGATGGATTTACCGGGCTTTTAAAGAGTGGAAAGTTCACTGTGAGAAAAGGAGTGGAAAATCTTTACACCTATATCGTGGAAAATAAGATCCAATTCAAATTAAAGCAGCAGGAACATCTTTTTGAAGAACAAAGGAATCCTGCTCTTGTGAAGGAATACAGCCAGATTTATGGAATCATTATGAATTTATTTGACAAGCTGGTGGATGTGCTGGGAGAGGAGAAAGTAACGATTAGGGAATTTCAGGAGCTGCTGGATGCAGGGCTTGAAGAGGCACAGGTGGGAATTATTCCCTCCAGCTCGGATCAGGTAGTTGTGGGAGATATGGAAAGAACCCGGTTAAACGATATCAAAGTATTGTTTTTCGCAGGGGTAAATGAAGGGATGATCCCGAAAGACGCAGGAGAAAATGGAATACTTTCGGATATGGACCGCGAGTACCTCAAAGGCGCTGACGTAGAACTTGCACCTACGGCACGTGAAAATATCTATACACAGCGGTTTTATCTCTATTTGAATATGACAAAGCCAAGCAGACGTCTTTTCATATCCTACAGCAAATCCAATGCCAAAGGAGAATCCATTGGACCGGCGTATTTGATCGGAAATCTGCTGGAAAGATATCCGGGGCTTACGGTAAAAGACACAGGAGAAAGCGAAAATCTGCGGGATGCGATTGAAATACCGGAAAGCAGCTTGAAGTATCTGACAGAAGGACTTCGTAAATCAGTATCTGAGGAGCCGGAAAATACATGGAAGGAACTGTTTAGCTGGTATGCGAAGGATACACGGTATGCAGAAAAAACAGAGCGTCTTATCGAGGCTGCTTTCTCATGTAATCCGCAGGATCAAATCAGTAAAAGCACTGCAAAGGCTCTTTATGGAACGATATTGGAGAACAGTGCCACAAGGCTGGAGAGGTTTGCGGCCTGCGGGTTTGCACATTTTATGGAATATGGACTCCGATTAAAAGAGAGAGAGTATTATGAGTTTGATGCTATGGATTTGGGAAATGTCGTACATACCGCTCTGGAAGAATTCGGAGAGATACTTAAAAAGCGGGGATATGCATGGAAGGATCTGACAGAAGACCAGAGACTCCAATTTACAGAAGAAAGCGTCGAGGCTGTGATCCATGATTACGGCAATACGATATTGCACAGCAGCGCCAGAAATGAATACATGATCGTCCGCATCAAGCGGATGCTGAACAGAACCGTATGGGCATTGCAGGAGCAGATGAAGCGGGGCGATTTTATTCCCAGCAGCTTTGAAATATCTTTTGCAGCAGCGGATACTCTGGACAGTGTAAATATTGAATTATCCGGGGTGGAAAGGATGCGCCTAAAGGGCCGCATTGACCGGATGGATACCTGTGAGGATAATGAGCATGTCTATGTAAAAGTAATTGATTATAAATCAGGAAATACCAACTTTGATCTGGCGGCTTTTTACTATGGCCTGCAGCTGCAGCTGGTACTCTATCTGAATGCGGCAATGGAATTAGAGGGAAAAAGCCATCCGGATAAACAGGTGGAGCCGGCCGGCGTGTTTTATTATCAGGTAAAGGATCCGGTGGTAGCCTATAAACCCCGGGAAAGCAAAGAAGAACTGGAACGGCGGATTTTAAAAGAACTGCGGGTAAACGGACTTGTCCGGGCGGAGGCGGAGATCCTTACAAGATTAGATAAAGAATGCTCTCCCAATGAGCAGAAGACTTCCCTTGCAGTTCCTGTTACATACAATAAAAACGGGAGTCTTTCCAAGGCTTCAAGCGCAGCGGATAAGGAACAATTTCAGTTGCTGTCCTCGTATGTAGTCCATAAAATGAAAGAACTCGGCAGAGATATTTTATCCGGAAATGCAAAAGCACTGCCTTATGAGTCAGGTAAGAAAAATGCCTGTATGTATTGCACTTACAAATCTATCTGTGGGTTTGACGAAAAGATACCCGGGTATCAGTATCGGAGATTAAAGTCGTTAAAGCAAGATGATATCTGGCAATGTATAAAGAGGGAGGTGTAATTGTGGGGACTGCATGGACAAAAGAGCAGGAACAGGTCATTTGGTTAAGAGACTGCAACATACTAGTCAGTGCGGCGGCAGGTTCCGGTAAAACGGCTGTGCTGGTGGAACGCATTATTTCCATGATTACCGACCCGGTACACCCGCTGGATATTGACCGGTTGTTAGTTGTAACATTTACCAGAGCGGCTGCGGGAGAGATGAAGGACCGTATCGGTGCCGCGATTGAAAAAAAGCTGGGAGAAGATGAACATAATGAACATTTGCAAAGGCAGAGTGCTTTGGTTCATCATGCCCAGATTACCACGATTGACAGCTTCTGCTCGTATGTGATCCGGAATTATTTTCATATGATCGATCTGGATCCCGGATACCGTATGGGAGAAGACGGAGAAATCAAGCTGCTCCAGGCAGAAACAGCGGATGAAGTAATAGAAACAGCATATCAAAAGGATACGGAGGAGTTCAGAGACTTTGTAGAAAGCTATTCTACCGGAAAAACCGATGAAGGAATCAAAGAATTAATCCTAAGGCTTTATACATTTTCGATAAGCTATCCATGGCCAAACGAATGGCTGCTGTCGTGTAAAGCGGCTTATCAGGCCGATACGGCCGAAGAATTGGAAAATACAGACTGGATGATAAAGCTGAAAACAGAAGTGAAGCAGAATATCGGGGAAGCTTTAGAATTTGCAGGACAAGCGATCGCCATTGCCGAGGAAGAGGACGGACTCTATATGTACCTGCCGGTGCTGGAAGAGGATGAAAAACGATTGCAGCAGCTTACCAAGGCAGAAAACTTTCAGCAGATGCAGCAACAGCTGGAGGAAGTTACGTTTGCCCGATTGTCGTCAAAAAAGGATGAGACTGTTTCTGAAGAAGCCAAAGAGGCGGTGAAGTATTTAAGAGAACAGGAAAAGAGTATCCTCAAAGATCTGCAGGAACAATATTTCAGCCAGAATCTGCAGGAGGTATTGGAGAATATGAAAAAGGCGGAAAAACCGATTTCCGTACTGATTGATCTGGTACTGAAATTTTCGGAGGAATTTGCAGCAAAAAAGAGAGAAAAAAATATTCTGGATTTTTCCGATTTGGAGCATTTTGCCCTTAACATTCTGGTAGAGCACAGCCCTGAGGGCGACAGGCAGACAGCCGCAGCCCTGGAACTGTCCGGGCGTTTTGAAGAAATTTTGATTGATGAGTATCAGGATAGTAACCTTGTCCAGGAAACCTTGTTGAGCAGTGTCTCCAGGCTTTCCAAAGATATCTATAACTTATTCATGGTAGGAGATGTCAAACAGAGTATTTATCGGTTTCGTCAGGCGCGGCCGGAGCTGTTTATGGGAAAATTTGAAACATATCAAACAAAAGAAGGCAAGTGTCAGAGAATTGATCTGCATAAAAATTTCAGAAGCAGAAGTGAAATATTGTCAGGCGTGAATTATATATTTCATCAGATTATGGGACACGATCTGGGCGGCGTAGAATATGACCGGGAAGCTGCATTATATCCGGGAGCTGACTTTCCCGCGGGAGAAGCTTTCCAAAATCATTCTCCGGCCGTGGAAGTGCTGATGACGGAAACAGATGATGAAAACTGGGAAGAGATGGAGACCGGAGAAACAGCAATTGAGTTGGAGGCAAGGACGGTAGCCGGCAAGATCCAGGAACTGACAAAGACCGGGTGGGTACTGGACAAAGATACCAAAACCTATCGAAAGGCCAGATATCAAGACTGTGTAATATTGCTGCGTACCATGGCAAGATGGTCCGATACCTTCAGCAGAGTATTAAATGGGCAGGGAATTCCGACAAATGTAACTTCCAAAACGGGATATTTTTCCGCTGTTGAAGTGGTTACAGTGCTCAATTATCTGAATATCTGCGATAATCCCAGACAAGATATTGCTTTTACCGGCGTTATGTATTCTCCTATGGGAGGGTTTACAGCGGAAGAACTGGCATTGATAAAAAGCAGTCACAAAGAGCTGTCGATGTATGAGTGTGTTCTGGCTTATGAGCAGGCAAAGGCCGCAGAGATATCCATCGAATTGCAGAATAAAACAAGAACCTTCCTGCAGACATTTGAGAAACTTCGCTTAAGAGTTTCCTATCTTCCGATTCACCAGCTGATTCAAGAATTATTAGATCAGACCGGTTATCTTTCCTATGTGGAAGCTTTGCCGGCAGGAGAACAAAGAAGAGGCAATCTGGAAATGCTGGTTGAAAAAGCAATGGAGTACGGCAATACCGGATATCGGGGTTTATTCCATTTTCTGCGGTACATGGAACAGATGCAGGAGTATAAAGTGGATTTCGGAGAAGCCAATACGGTTTCGGAGCATGAAAATACAGTGCGTATTATGAGCATTCATAAAAGCAAGGGTCTGGAATTTCCCATTGTTATTGCGGCCGGCATGGGAAAAGCATTTAATCAGCAGGATGCGAGAAACCGTCTGCTGCTCCACCCGGATCTTGGAATCGGGGCAGACTGGGTAGACTATCATCTTAGAACCAGAATGCCGACTTTAGTGAAGAAGGTCATCCAAAAACAGACGGTCTTGGAAAATCTGGGAGAAGAGCTGCGGGTGCTTTATGTGGCATTAACCAGAGCAAAGGAAAAGCTGATTTTATCAGGAACGATTTCCGCTTTGGAAAAACGTTTGCGCGGCTATCAGTTATTACTGCAAAGAGAGGACAGAAAGCTTTCTTATGTGATGCGCACAAAAGCCGGTTGTTACTGGGACTGGATTCTGGGTGCGCTGGCACGTCACAGCTGTATGCGGCCGCTCTATGAAGAATACCAGATACAGTGGAATCCTTTACATCCTTTATATGATGCACCGATAGATATCTCGGTACATAAGATATCGCCGTTTGAGCTTGTGGAGGAAGAAGTGCAGGTGCACGGAAACCGCCGGCTGCTAAAGGAGCAGTTCTTACATTGGGATGTTCAGGCAGTATATGACCTGGAAATGAAGGAAGAGGCTAAGAAGCGGTTTACTTATGTGTATCCTTATGAAGGACAAAGGGACATTCCGGTAAAAGTAACCGTATCTGATGTAAAGAAAAGGAGTCAGGCAGGAGCGGACTCTTATGAGTGGTATGTACAGCCGGATGTAATACCGCTGATCCCTAAGTTTATGCAAAAAGAAGAACAACAGATGACAGGAGCAGCCCGCGGAACGGCGTATCACCGGGTGATGGAGTGTATGGATTTTGTTCATTGCAAATCACCTGCGGAAGCTGCCGGTCAACTTGAGGAACTCGTGAAGCAAAACCGGATATCCCGGGAAATCGCTGAAACAGTCAAACCTGAGGATTTGTCCCAATTTTCCTGCTCCTACCTGGGAAAACGCATGATACAGGCACAAAAACAGAATACATTGCATAAAGAACAGCCCTTCGTACTGGGGATACCGGCATCCGAACTTCGCCAGGAATGGGGAGATGAAGAAACGATATTGGTACAGGGGATTATCGATGTATTTTTTTATGAAGAGGATGGCATTGTTCTTGCGGATTATAAGACTGACCGTGTACCGGAAGGAAATCCTCAGCTTTTGGTGGATAAGTATGGTGTGCAGCTTGCCTATTATGCGAAAGCGCTGGAAAGAATGACAGGGAAGAAGGTGAAAGAGAAAATTATTTATTCCTTTGCATTGGGGGAAGAAATCTTTGTGAAATAATTGGATACTTTGCATTTGGGAAGCAGGGCGGCAGCGGGGCAGACTCTGGTTTTATGGGAATTGCATGCTGCGGAAGCGAGACCTCGATTTTGCCTTCCAATGGAGGCAAAATCCGCTCTGAGAGGGCTCGTTGGAGCGGTAGCATGCTTGACCATAAAACCAGAGTCTGCCCCGCTGCCGCCCTGCTTCCCAAACGCAAAGTTTATATTATGCAGAACAGGTCTGGTAACAACAGAATTAGTAAAATGTAGATATTTTTTAAAAAATATGATAAAATACAACAACATAGAAGAAGACGCATTTAAAAATTCTGCATTGACTATGAGGAGGGAAAAATGGATTTTGCATCAATTATGTCTAAGGTGAATAGATTTGTATGGGGTCCATATATGTTATTTTTTCTGGTCGGAACAGGTGTTTTTCTAACGATCCGCCTGAAATTTTTGCCGTGGCGCAATCTGGGATATGCACTGAAATCAGTATTTGCAAAGCCAGAAAAAGGATCGGAAATGCAGGCAGGTGATATTACGCCCTTTCAGTCGCTTATGACGGCTTTGGCGGCCACGATTGGAACCGGCAATATTGTAGGTGTGGCCACAGCTATGGTACTGGGAGGCCCGGGAGCATTGGTATGGATGTGGATCAGTGCGTTATTTGGATTATCGACCAAATATGCGGAAAGTACATTGGCTGTGAAATACCGACAGGTGAATGATGCCGGAGAGATGGCGGGAGGTCCTATGTATGCGTTAAAATATGGATTTCCGATTAAAAGCGTGGGGAAAGTACTGGCTGTTTTGTTTGCATTTTTTGCTGTAATGGCATCTTTCGGAATTGGAAACATGACGCAGGCGAATTCTATTTCCGGCGCAATGCACAATACCTTCGGTGTACCGAAAGCAGTTACGGGTGTGGTGTTGACCGTATTGGCATTGGTGGTGTTATTAGGCGGTATTAAAAGCATTGGCAAGGTATGTGAAAAAATCGTGCCGTTTATGGCAATTTTATATTTTGTGGCAGGGTTCGCTGTTATTGTTATTAATATTGAAAATGTTCCATCCGGAATTGCTGAGATTCTTTCTATGGCATTTTCATGGGATGCGGTTGCAGGCGGTGTAGGGGGAAGTATTATCGCCAGCATGCTTTCTGCCATGCGTTGGGGTGTTGCGAGAGGGGTATTTTCCAATGAATCAGGACTGGGATCGGCACCGATTGCGGCGGCGGCGGCAAAAACAGACCTCCCATCCAGACAGGGGTATATAAATATGACAGGGACATTTTTTGATACAATCATTGTATGTTCCGTTACCGGTGTTGTAATTGCATCCTCGGGGGTATTAGGAACACTTGATTCTGCAGGGAAATTGCTGACAGGGGCCGATCTTACCATAGCAGCATTTCAGACAGCGCTGGGGACGTTTGGCGGATGGATTGTGACGGTTGGGATCATGCTGTTTGCTTTTTCCACTATTTTAGGCTGGGAATACTATGGAGAGAAATCGCTGGAATTTTTAGCAAGATCTACAAAAGCAAATAAGATTTACCGTTTAATCTTCTCACTGATAGCGTTTATCGGGGCAACGAATAAGTTGCAGCTTGTATGGGATTTTTCGGATACAATGAATGGATTGATGGCAATACCAAACCTGATTAGTTTGATTGTATTAAGCAATGTAATAGCGAAAGAATGTTTTGAATATCAGGATGTAATTAAAAAAGAAAAAAAGAAATAGGAGGAACTGTCATATGACGGCAATTGAAAGATCTGTTTTTGGAACTACCGCAGATAAACAAATGGTAGACTGCTACACACTTAGTAATGAAGCAGGAATGAAGGTATCGATTATTACCTATGGCGGTACGATTACATCATGTATCGTTCCTGACCGTAACGGAAACTCTGTAGATGTTGTTCTTGGATATGACAATCTGAAAGACTATGAGCAGCAGGGGACTTATCTTGGTGCGCTTATCGGGCGTCATGCCAACCGCATTGCCAAAGGACATTTTACTTTAAACGGAAAAGAGTACCAGCTTTACTGCAACGATGGACCAAACCATCTGCATGGCGGAAAAGTCGGTTTTGATAAAAAGATATGGGGTGCGGAAATAAAAGAGGATACATTGGTATTAAAATACTGCAGTAAGGATGGGGAAGAGGGATATCCCGGTAATCTAATGGTAACGGTAGTATATTCGTTAAAGGAAAACAATACGTTGTCTATTGATTATAAGGCAAATACAGACCAGGATACGGTGTGCAACCTGACCAACCATACATATTTTAATCTAAGCGGCCATGACAGCGGCACGATTCTGGAGCAGAAAATGCAGTTGTTTGCAGATTGCTATACAGAAGCGGACGACGAATGCCTGCCTAATGGAAAAATCCTGCCGGTGAAGGGGACACCGATGGATTTGCAAAGCCCTACGGTTATTGGACTGCATATTGACAGTTCCTTTCCACAGCTTCTGTTTGGAGATGGATATGATCATAACTGGGTCATTAAGGACTATGATAAGACATTACGGAAAGCGGCAACGGCGTCCTCTGATAAAACAGGCATCGTGATGATGGCATCTACCACGTTACCAGGCATACAGTTTTATGCAGGGAACCACTTAGACGGCACTGCAGATGGGAAAAATGGTGCACACTATTACAGACGCTGTGGATTTTGCCTGGAATCCCAATATTTCCCGAATGCCCTGGCGAATCCTGATTTTGAGCAGCCCATATTAAAAGCAGAAAACGTGTATCAATCTACTACAACGTATCAGTTTTCGAAAGAATAATTCAAACAAAAATAGACCTGCACTTCAAGTTGATGTATAATAATAGGACAAGGAGGTGTTGTTATGATAGTAATTAAAAAATCCGGAAAACGGGAAGAATTATCTATGGGAAAGATATCAAGATCTATCAGAGCAGCAAATGCAGGAACAGATGAACGCGGGAATATAGCATCTTTACTGGAAGAGTTTCAGGAAATTGTGAAAGAGAAGAAATTTATAACCACTCGGCAAATCGACATCATTGTGTATGGCTTACTCTATTCGGAGGGTCTTTTAAAAACATTGGTGAAATATATTACATATGATAAGAACTAAGAAATTCACCGCATTAAAGAATTCGGATACCTCTAGGGAAGCCGGCAGTTGAAAGGACATGTGTCCAACTGCCGGCTTTGTTTTCGCTGTCATGAAATTGAAAGGCTCGTAGTGGCATAACCTGCAACTGTAACCGCAAGATTTGCTCCTTTTGTGCCGTTTGCTTTTGCTTTGTATACAAGGAGCAGTTTTGTATCAGATGTTATGGGTATCTCTAAATGATTGCTTATGGAACCGGTATGGATAGTTTCCAAATTGGTTGTTTGCTCGGACAGCTGGGGAAGCAGGGTCACTTCTGTGCCGGCAATTGGCACAAACGTAAAATCTTGTTCTTTGGTCTGATAGAACTGAGCGGTGATCGTAACAGAGGCATTACTTAATGGTGGTATAGCGGACGAAAAAAAACAAGCATTAATACCCGTTATAATCCCTTTACGGGGAACTGGAAAAGCAAGAGCTCCCAACAGAGGGTTTTTTGTAAGTCTGATAGTATCATCTTCATCAAATGCTGCTGCTGAGCTGGAATTGCTGAATCCTACAAGACCGGAATTCTCAGGGCGGCCTGTTGCACTTGTCTTGAGCTGCAGCGGTTCATTGGATGAGAATGGAATGATCGCCCCCCCGCCTGAGGGTCCGGTATCTCCTGTGGGGCCGGTTGGGCCGGCATATCCAATCTCGCCCTGAGGGCCCTCCGAGCCCTGACAGCCTTTTGGTCCAATAGGTCCCTGGGGTCCCATGGGCCCTTCCGGACCTTGGGCGCCGATGGGGCCCATAGACCCTTCCGGTCCGATAGAACCGGCAGGCCCTTCCGGCCCTTCCGGCCCCTGACAGCCTCTCGGCCCCCGATCGCCAGTAGGTCCGATAGCACCTCGGGGACCAGCAGGCCCGGGAGGCCCGGGATTTCCTTTTGGACCTCTGGGCCCCTGACAGCCTGGTTCGCCCTGGGAACCTGCATCACCACGAACTCCCGGCTCACCTTTTGGCCCCATGCAGCCTCT
>Ga0153983_1000054_pt1 | contig 24921 bp, 24 predicted proteins | sample TSGA067MetaG_FD_104693 | JGI IMG/M metagenome (GOLD analysis project Ga0153983, IMG submission 104693) | Attine ant fungus gardens microbial communities from Georgia, USA - TSGA067 MetaG | ecosystem: Host-associated > Fungi > Mycelium > Unclassified | place: USA: Georgia, Alexander Wildlife... | reverse complement strand
TCATTGATATGGTAAAACCGGATTTGATTTTTACAGGACCCAGAGTAGGTGATCTGGTGAAAAAGCTGAATATACCTTATATCAATGGCCACGGTTATCACAATGGACCTTATATGGGATTTGAGGGTGCTGTAAATATGGCAAGAGATATGTATAATGCGATCTATTCTCACACATATAAGTTGTCGCAGATTGACATAAGGGAGGCGTAGGAATATGGAAGAAAAAGTTCAGTTCGTATACAATTTTATTCAGGAACGTTGCCTATGGCAGTTTTTTTCAAGAAATTGGGACAGAGAACGAAATATCAAGTGCATCCTACAGAATGTTGCTTCCTTATATAGTGGCGAGGATGTACCCAAAGAAACAAATCTTGATAAATGCTATTATGCCGATGCAAAGATATTGCTTCAGCAGTTACAGGAACAATATAGCTGGTTCGCAGAATTAACAGCAAAGGATGTCAAGCAGATATGTGACACAGTTACAGAAAAATTAATCGATATTGCCGTGACAAACTCATTAAATGCTGAGCGTACCTTAGAATATTACTAAAAAGGAGGTTGGAAAATGCCAGTTGAAATAAAAGATAAAGACCGAGCCGGAAACGTCAATCCCATATTTAATTGTCAGCCTTGTGGTGCTCAGTATGCGGTCATTGGATTAAAAGATTGTATTGGCCTGGTGCATGGGGGTCAGGGATGCTGTACTTTTGTCAGATTGATGTTTGCCCAGCATTTTAAAGAGAATTTTGATCTGGCCTCATCTTCATTACATGAGGATGCCGCCGTATTTGGGGCTATGAATAAGGCCAGAGAGGGATGTGAGGTATTAGCAAGACGCTATCCGGATATCAGACTAATACCGATGATAACAACGTGTTCTACAGAAACAATTGGTGATGATATGGATTCTGTTAAAGTTCAGGTGGATGAATACTTAGCAGAGAATTTCCCTGACAGAGACTTAAGAGTATTTCCCATTCATACACCAAGCTATGCCGGAAGTCAGGTGAAAGGATACGATACAGCAATTCTGACCCTGGTACAGCAGTTGGCAAAACGAGGAGAAGCCAATGGTAAGATTAATGTATTTACCGGCTGGATTAATCCCGGTGATGTTCAGGAATTAAAATATATTCTGGCAGAAATGAAAGTGGATTCCAACATCCTGATTGATACTACCAGCTTTGATTCGCCGATGCTGCCGGATAAATCCGGTTTTGCCAGAGGTAATACCACGGTAGAAGATATCGAAGAGAGTGCTAATGCATTAGGAAGTATTGCATTATATAAATATGAGGGCGGCAATGCAGCGAAATATTTAGAGCGACTATATAAAGTGCCTGCAGAAACAGATATTATCCCAATTGGAATAGAGAATACAGATAAATTCATTAAAAAAGTTTCTCAGATGACCGGAAAAGAAATCCCGTATTCTCTGGTAGAACAAAGAGGAAAAGCACTCGATGCCATTGCCGATCTGGGGCATATGTTCCTGGCGGATAAGAAAGTGGCCATCTATGGGGATCCTGATTTGGTAATCGGGTTGGCGGATTTTTGTATAGAGTGTGGAATGCAGCCGGTATTATTGCTATTTGGTGATGATCTGAAAGCTTACAAAAAGGATCCAAGGATATTGGCATATGAGGAAAAAGCTGCAAATTTTGATATGGAAGTTATCTGCAATGCAGATTTATGGGATCTGGAAAGCAGGCTCAAAGACGAGTCGCTGAAACTGGATCTGATATTGGGGCATTCAAAAGGACGTTACATCTCCATTGACTATGGAATACCTATGGTTAGAGTAGGGTTTCCTACTTTCGATCGGGCAGGTGTCTATAAGCATCCTGTGATCGGCTATAAAGGTGCTGAATATCTGGCGGAAGAGATTGCAAATGCAATCTTTACAGATATGGAATACAAAAAAGATAAAGAGTGGAAATTGAATGTCTGGTAGATAACGGATAAGGTACTGTGAGAGCGTCTGAATAGTCATAAAGCAGTACCTTATCAATATAATGTCTGCCAAAGCAGACGGATGGGAGGTATTATGAGATTAGAAGAGCATGTCGCATTTTCGGGGAAATTAAGCCGGCTCTATGAGCTTGCTAAAAAAGGAGAAATCCCCACGACTTTACAGGGGAGTCATACCAGACCCTGCAAATTCTGGACTGCAATGAAAATATTAAGTGGTGTCCACAACACCATTGTAATTGCCCATGGACCAAGCGGATGTGCATATGGTGTAAAACAGACCTATAAACTGACAAACTGCCGAAATAGTGCCTCCCCATATGAAGCAGTCCTTTCCACCAATATTGAAGAAAAAAATATTGTCTATGGCGGCGAAAAAGAGCTTGTCGGAGCAATACGGGAAGTTGAAGAGAAATATACACCGGACATTATCGTCGTTGCAACAAGCTGCGCTACCGGAATTATTGGTGATAATGTCAATGATATTATCGAAACCATTGCCGCTACAATAAAAGCAGAAATACTGGTCATTCATTGTGAAGGATTCTCCGGAGAATACAGAAGCGGATTTGATTTAGTTTTTAAAGAATTAGTAAAACTTATGGAACCTCCTACGGAAGAACTGAAAAATGAATTGCGTCATAGTGTGAATATTGTTGGCGGCAAAATGGGCGCTGAACGATCCGAGGTGGACACAGATGTCAAGGAATTAATGCGGTTGGTAGAAGGGATGGGAGCTAAGATTAATGCCGTCATCGCAGGAGACTGCAGCCTTGAAGAGTTGAAACGGGCACCAAGTGCAGCAGTGAACTGTGCGCTGTGTCTGGATATCGGCTATGCAGTAGGCAAAGAAATGGAAAAGGTCTATAAAACCCCATTAAATTCAACAATTCTTCCTTATGGGATCAGTGCTACCAGGAATTGGCTGGAGAAAGCAGCAGCCTATATGGGACTTGAAAAAGAAGCAGAAGAATTAATGAATCAGGAATATGAAGTGATTAGAGAAGAATTTGAAAGTGCCAAAGCGAATCTGGCAGGTAAGATCGGATTAATTGAAGGGCATGATGCGGTAAAATCTTTATCAATTGCCCATATGCTGGAGAAAGATTTCCAAATGCGCCCGATTATCTATAATTTCCATCCATGGAGCACCGAGGCAAGAGAAACCAGCATTGATTACTTATTAGAAATGGGAATGGATCCGGAGGTATTGATTACAAAGGGAACGCTTGCTTTTGGAAAATATGAATCAATGAAGCAGACAGAAGATGAATTGTTGGCATTCTTAGGAAATATTGATCCGGAGACAGTCGTATATTTTGGCTCCTCACTTAGTTTCCCCAATATCCCGTTGGTTGACCTAAATGCGATTCTCAATCGTCCCAGATTCGGATATCGGGGGGCTTTGAAGGTGGCAAAGTGTATTAATAAAAGTTTTACATATGCATTCCGACCCAGAAGCAAGCTGATGAAAGAATTAGTATTCCCCAAAGATAAGAGTCTTTCGTCTTTATCTTCGCTGCCGTCAAAACTAAGTCAGGATATGCCGGATTGTACTTTGTACGGGAAGGGAGGGAGACGAAGATGCATCAACAGTTAGCGTTTGCCCATAACCAATATAGTAAAGATCCAATCTTAAGCTGTGCCTTAGAGGGCGTTGCGAATGTGATCGCCGGAATTCAGGATGTCTGTTTGATTATTCATTCCCCCCAAGGGTGTGCCGCCACCGTAGGTGTCGGATTTGATCAGCATGAGATTGACTTTACAAAGAGAAAAATCGGTTGTACCAGATTATTTGAGACAGATATCGTAATGGGAGCGGCCAGAAAACTGGAGGAAGTGATGAAGCAGGCGGAAAAGAGTTTTGGAGCCAAAGTTATGTTTGTAGCAGGCACTTGTGCGGCGGATATCATTGGCGAGGACATTGAAGCTGTCTGCCGAATGCTTCAGCCTGAAATGGAAGCTAAATTAATACCTATATCAGCAGGCGGATTTCGTGGAAATAGCTATGATGGGATGAATCTGGGACTGGAAGCACTGCTTCCCTTTGTCAAAAAGACGCCGATAAAGATGATGGATACTGTTAATATTATTGCTCCCCAGGCAAATGCAAACCCCACCTGGTATGCAGATTTGAATTGGGTTAAACAAATACTTGCCCAACTGGATATCGGGGTTCAGACCATATTTTCTCACGATACTACTCTTGCTGAGATTGAAAATGCCGGGAGGGCAGCGGCAAATCTGCTGATGAGCCATGAAGTTGGATATGATTTTGCAAAGAAGATGAAAGAAATATATGATATCCCTTTAATTATGGAGAATAATCCCATGCCAATCGGTGTGCATAATACGAAGAAATGGTTAAGAGCATTGGGAGCGCATTTTAGAAAAGAAGAGCAGATAGAAAAGATAATTCTGGCAGAAGAAAAAAAATTATTGGATGTATTGAGAAAAAGAGGGTTAATGATGATTCCCCGATATCGAAACTGTAAGCTGGCACTGTCTTCTGATTCGACAATAGGAATCGGGATGATTAGGATGTTGTTTGAGGAATTGGAAATGATACCGGAAGCCATTATCTTCAAAAGCTGTAACGAAAAAGCAGAGCAGTTACTGGAAAGGGAATTAAGTGATATGAATCTATCGCCGACGATCGTGCTTAATGCGGATGGATATCAGTTAAAAGAAACTATCAGACAAATGGATGTAGACCTGGTAATCGGCTCTGCATGGGAGAAATATATGGCAGAAGAGCTGGGCATACAGGTATCTTTCGATGTATTTGAACCAACCAACAGAGTTACCTATGTCAATGAACCATATTTTGGATTTGAAGGAATGCTTCAAATACTACAGATATTTGCAAATGACTGGGAAAGGGCATTCCGATCGAAAGAGATAAAGTACAAAGAATGTAATTAGAATACGCTCCAGGAAGGAGAGGCCCCGATGGTAAAAAAAAGATACGCGATATTATTTATCGCATTAATTATAATATTGTTACTATCAATCCTTGTTTCTTCCTTGCTTGGCCGTTTTACCATGAGTATCGGAGAAGTAATCCAGGCAGTCTGGATTAAACTATCCTTTAGTCGGACAGATACTTTTGATAATGCCATTAATGTCTTGTTTAAAGTAAGATTCCCGAGAATATTTGTAGCGATAGGTGTTGGAATGGCCTTATCTGCAGCAGGTGCGTCCTATCAGGGACTTTTCAGAAATCCGATGGTTTCACCTGATATTCTGGGGGTATCATCTGGTGCATGCTTTGGTGCTTCGATTGCAATCTTACTTGAGATGAATAAATTCGGAATTCAGATGATGGCGTTTGTCTTTGGCATCGGTGCTGTTTCCCTTACCTATCTGGTCAGCAAGATTGCTAAAAATAAGAGCCAGGGTATCTTAATGCTGGTGCTGGCCGGTATGGTAACAGAAAGTATATTTAGTGCTCTTTTATCCAGTACAAAATATCTGGCCGATTCTGAGGATAAACTTCCTGCGATTACTTTCTGGTTAATGGGAAGTCTGGCATCTGTCACCAGCAAAGATGTTAAGCTCCTAATGACTCTTCTATGTATTGGATATATACCGCTGCATCTGGTTCGGTGGAAGATCAATGTAATGGCATGTGGCGAGGAAGAAGCGCAAGCTATGGGGCTAAATACGAAGCGGTTACAATTATTGATTGTCGGGTGCTCTACCTTATTGGCAGCGGCATCTGTCTCGATTGCGGGAAAAGTCGGATGGATAGGATTAATTGTTCCGCATATTGCAAGACTACTGGTTGGACCGGACTATAAAAGGTTATTACCGGTTACGGCATTAATTGGCGGTATATTTCTATTAATTGTAGATGATTTGTGCAGAACGCTGATTTTGGCAGAAGTACCACTTGGAATCTTAACCTCGCTGTGCGGTGCACCTTTTTTTCTGTATCTGCTTATAAAAGGCAAAGATAATATGTTATAGATGATTTTTAAAGGAGGAATATTATGGAATATGCTGTAAGTGTACCGGTTATGGAGTCAGAGAAACCAAATCCCTCAGAAGTGATTGAAAAAACCAGGAAGCACCCCTGTTATAATTGTGCATCCCATACATATGCCAGAATGCACCTGCCGATTGCGCCAAGATGTAATGTTCAGTGCAATTACTGTGTGAGAAAATTCGATTGTCCAAATGAAAGCAGACCGGGAGTAACCACAAAGGTATTGACACCGCTGGAAGCTTTCGAAAAGTATAAATATATAAAGAGTAAGATGCCCAATCTTACGGTAGTAGGAATAGCGGGACCAGGAGATGCACTGGCTAATTTTGATGAAACACGAAAGGTATTGACCCTGATTAGGGAGTACGACCATAAGGTGACCTTTTGTCTGTCAACCAATGGGTTGATGCTGCCGCATTATGCATTAGAATTAATAGGGCTGGGGGTTACCCACGTGACAGTGACGATGAATGCGGTAGATCCTCATATCGCAGGGCAGATATATAAATATATTGATTACATGGATATGCGTTTTGAGGGGGACAGCGCAGGTGCCATTATTCTTACCAATCAATTGAACGGATTGCGATATCTGGTATCTCAGGGAATCATCTGCAAAGTAAATATTGTGGTCTTAAAAGGAATTAATAATCAGCATATTCCGCAAATTGTTGAGACGGTAAGAGATCTGGGGTGTTACATAACGAATATCATGCCTTTCATCCCGGTAGAGGGAAGTATATTCGAACATTATCCGGCTGCAAATAATAAAGAGGTCAATAGAATTCGTAAACAATGTGAACAAATCATGCCCCAGATGTATCATTGCAAGCAGTGCCGGGCAGATGCAGTAGGAACGCTTGATGGTGATCAGTCCTTAGAGTATGCCAATTCTGCCAAGACGGAAAAGACCGTAACGAGTATTAATTATAGATTTGCGATAGCATCGAAAGACGGAATATTGGTAGACAGGCATTTTGGACATGTAAATAAATTCTATATATATGAATATACCAACGAAAAAGCGGTGTTTCTGGAGACAAGAGCAATTGAGAAATATTGTAATGAACCGAATTATGAAGCGGATCCTTCCATTGAAGCAATTGCTAAAGTAATCTCGGATTGTGATGGGGTAATTGCCATGCGTATTGGTGAGTCGCCCAAAAAACAGCTCAGGGCAAGAAATATAACAGTTTTCGCAACATTTGATAAAATCGAGGCAGCAATAGCGGATGCAGCAGACAAGATGAATTGGCGGAAGGAGGTGGGTGCAAAATGAAGACATCGCTACTATGTGTAAGTAATATCAGCTGCGGTTATGGAGCCAGGATGGTAATACAAGATATCTCTTTTTCTTTAGAAGCCGGTGAAGTATTATGCCTTCTGGGACCAAATGGGGTGGGAAAAACAACGCTGTTTAAAACGATTCTTGGTTTCTTACATCCCTCCCAAGGGAAGATCTACATAGAAGGCGAAGACATTGTGAAATGGAATAGAAATAAATTGGCAAAAGCAGTAGCCTACGTACCTCAATCTCATCAGCCGGTATTTCCATTTACCGTTATGGAAATCGTATTAATGGGGAGAACTGCACATCTGGGCACCCTTTCCACACCAACAAAGAAAGATTATGACAGAGCCCGGGAGGTTATGGAGCAACTGGACATATTGTGGTTAAAGGATAAGACATATACTAAAATAAGTGGTGGGCAGCAACAGATGGTTTTGATTGCCAGAGCATTAATACAGGAAGCAAAGATATTAATAATGGATGAACCGACTTCAAGTCTGGATTATGGCAATCAAATCAAAGTGTTGGAAAAGATTAAGAGCCTATCTTCCGGTGGATTTTCAGTGATTATGACTTCTCACTCACCTAATCATGCATTTCTATGTGCATCAAAAGTAGCACTGCTTAAAAGGAATTCATGCTTTGTCGTTGGCGAAGTGGAGGATGTCATCATAGAGGCCAGTTTAAAAGAGACATATGGTATTGATGTAAAGATAGCAAGTGTAAACGATAAGTCAGGGGGTCGGATAAAAGGATGTATCCCGGTATTTAGCTGATCTGCAAGGGGCGAAAGGAGATTATTATGAAAAAGTTGAATAAAAAACTATTTAGCATTATTTTAACAGCTCTTCTGCTAAGCTTAAGCATCGCGGGGTGCTCAGGTGAGACAACGCAGTCGGAGAATACAGATTTAAAGACTGTGGTAGATATGGACGGGGCAGAGATAGAGATCCCGGATCATGTGACAAAGGTCGCTGTCGGAGGAGCATTAAATCAGATGATGCTAATATTGGGGCAGCCCGATAAAATTGCCGCAACAGCAGAAGCAGTGCAAAAATCTTTTTTTGCTGCTGTATATCCGGAAATCAAGGATGTCGCAGCCGGTTACACGGGCAGTGGTAAAGGTGAGCTGAATTTGGAAACAATCTTGGAAGTGGAACCGGATGTTCTGTTCGGAAGCGTTTCTGATGATATAAAAGAAGTTTTTGACGAAGCAGGAATTATTACAGTAGGAATCAGTATGGCGAATCCGGAAGAAATTAAAGAGACCCTTACCATTATGGCGAAAGTGATTGGAGACGGTGCCGAAGAGAAAGCCAAAGAGTTCTGTGATTATTATGATTCAAATATCCAATATGTCGAAGATGGAACCCGGGATGCCAAGAAGGTTACTGTTTTTGTGGCGGGCAGTGACGGAAGTGACGGCGCAATATCAACAGTCGGTTTGGATGATATTCATACTTGCTATATATTAAGTGCCGGCGGTACCAATATTACGGCAGGAGATGACGTCGATCAGAGTGCAAGCTCTATACAGGTAGACTTTGAGTTCCTAATGTCTAAACAACCAGAGGTTATCGTAGTAACCGCTGCAACAGCCTATGAATATATGATGGATAAATCTAATGACAGTCAATGGCAGGATTTGGATGCTGTGAAAGCAGGAAAAGTTTATCTGGTGCCAAGTGGCGTATATCTATGGAGTGTCAGGAGCTGTGAGGGTGCTTTGCAGCCATTATGGCTAGCCCAAGTGCTGCATCCGGATCTATTTGAAGATCTGGATATGAGAGAAACCACACGAGAATTCTATCAGAACTTTTACAATTATGAGTTAACTGATGAAGAAATAGAAAATATCTTTAACCAAACGTCATAAGCTATAGTGCATGAGGAAGCAAGGAAGACTTTGCATGGTGTAGTTTGAGAGGTGGGACTTATGAGTAGGACAATTGAATTGATTGATACAACAGTTGGCTGGATTACGCAAAAGAAACCGGTAAGTGCAAAGATTTTATCAGTAATTGCAAAGTATGCCGTTGTCACACCCGATACTTCGTCTGAGCGGCTCATTTATCGCGATGACGACAGTTCGTTAGACCCGCGCCGTACTTATGAAACGATGAAAAAATTGTTGGAAGAAATGGGCGAAGGCAAAAAACACGAATTGGAATTTTGCGCGGGAAACAAATATGGTATGGCAACGGCAAACACGCTTGCGGCATTAAAGGCGGGCGTGTGCCGCGTACACACCTCGGTTGGCGGCATTGTGCCCGGCGGCGGAGCGGCGATGGAAGAAGTTTTGATGTGTGCAAAATATTTTCTTCACGCATTGCGCATAACAAATACGGAAAATCTTGCTAATGACTGCGGAGTAATTTTGGCAGCGGCGGGTGTGGACGTTCCGCCGAACAAGGCGATCATCGGCAGGGATGTCTTCGCACACGAATCGGGCGTTCACGTTGATGGCGTGATCAAAAACCCCATGCTGTATGAAGTGATTGCGCCCTGCGATGTGGGATTGTCGCGGCGGTTGGTGGTAGGCAAGCATTCTGGCAGAAAAACAGTGAGAATGAAACTGTCGGATTGGGAAATTGACGTGACAGATGATATTTCCGAAAAGTTGACAGAGCTTGCAAAGCGATTAGCCGCGTGCCAACTATACGCACTTTCGGATAAGCAGCTTATGGATTTATATTACGATTATATGGTCGAAGGAGGTGGGAGGCTATGTTTGAATTAGTGGATACTACACTGCGTGACGGCGAGCAAACCGCTGGAGTTGTGTTTGGCGCAGAGGAAAAGGTGGAAATGGTGCGGCTGTTAAACCGTATTGGAATTCATTGGATTGAGGCCGGCATTCCCGCTATGGGTGCGGAAGAGCAGGTGATATTGAAAGAAATGCTCAAAGCAAACCGCAGCGCCGGTATGATTGCTTGGAATCGCGCCGACATTGGAGATGTGGAGAAATCTATCGTGTGTGGATTTGAATATATCCATATATCGCTCCCGGTGTCTGATTTCCATATCAATTATAAACTTAAAAAAAGCCGCGAATGGGTTCTGTCTCGGTTGAAAGAAATTTTGAAATACACGAAAAGTGCGGGGGCTAAGGTGCTTGTTGGCGCAGAGGATGCATCGCGATCAGACAACGAGTTTTTCCTGCGTTATGCTGATACGGCAGCAGAGGGCGGCGCAATCCGGATACGGTATGCCGATACGATTGGCTGTATGGAACCTTTTAAGGTTGCCGAAACCTTCCAAGCATTAGTGATGCGCTGCCCGCTTCCCATTGAGTTTCACGGACATAACGATTTTGGGCTGGCGGTTGCCAATAGCGTAGCGGCATACCAAAGCGGAGTTCCCTATGTAAGCGTTACTTCCACCGGCATTGGAGAACGCGCCGGAAACTCATGTTTAGAAGATTTTGCGGGGGCAATGTCCGCGATTTGCCGTTGTCCGCTTCATCTGAATTTGGCGTATTTACCCCGGTTGACTGAGATTGTGAGAAATGCAAAAATGCGAAAAAAGCATGTCGAAGGAGGTGATCAAATGATTACAAAAGATATGAGAATCGGAAGTGTCATGGTGAATTATCCTGAAACGCTGGAGGTACTTGCCGACTATGAATTGGACTGCCGCAATTGCATGAAGGCAAAATACGAAACGTTAGAACAAGCGGCCCAAATGCACGGTTTCCCGCTGGAACAAATGCTGTATGAATTGAATGATGTGATTTCGCATGGTGCGGAGGACGCGCTATGAAACTTAGGCAGATCCTTACATCATGAAGGGTGGGAAAAGGAGGAAGATATGAAAATAGCAATATTTATGGACGCAGAAGGATACACGACTTCCTTTGAAGAAGATGGTTTTTTAAAAATATATGAAAAGAAGGGCGGAGAATGGAAAGTCAAAAAAGAAACAAAATATACACTGGAAGGTCTTACCACAGCCAATGCTATTCGAAACAGTATCAGAGATATGGGCATATGGATGGGTGACTGTAAGGTTCTTATGGCAAGGGAGATTAATGGCATCTATTTTACCGTATTTGAAGGCCTTAAGATAAATATGTGGGAGATTGAAGGAGTCGGAGCGGAGTTTCTGGATTATATCTGCGATAGTGAGGAGCAGGAAGAAAAGAAGAAAAAAACAGGAGTAAAGGACTACATCTATAAGCGAGAGGTGGAAAAGTAAGATGAGAGAAATAGAAACTATGTATGGAGTATTAAAAGGGGTTTCAGGAGAAAGTTATTATGAAAATGGAATCTTAAAAGAATGTGTTATCAATAAAAGTTGTTGCTTAAATACAGGGTATGGAGAGCTTATTCCTAAATACAATTATAATGAGGTAAGAGATAAATATCGCAATACGATTTCCTTTTATCCGAGCGGGGAATTGCGAAGCATCTATTTGGAAGAAAGGAAGAAGGTAGAGACATCTGTAGGCTGTATTCAGGCAGAATTACTTACCTTTTATGAAAATGGAACGATCCACAGACTATTTCCTTTGTATGGGCAGATTAGCGGACACTGGTCAGAAGAAGAAGAAATGATGTTGTTGGAAAACGCCAAGATAGATTTGAACTTTTGTAACATAAATAATAAAATATCCTGCTATTGCTTTTATTCTTCCGGCAAACTGAAAAGTCTTACTTTGTATAAAGATGAATGGGTGCAGGTTATCACAAAATTCGGTACCTTCTTTTCCAAACAGGGAATTTCACTCTACGAGAGTGGCGCACTTGAGACACTTGAACCAGCATTTCCGATTGAACTTGCAACAGATTACGGGACCTTTACCGCTTTTAATAACAAGGCTCTTGGTATTCATGGGGATGCAAATTCAGTGAAATTTGATGAGCAGGGGAAGATAAAGAGTTTTCTGACGATTGCCTCAGGGGTTAAAGCAACAGATAAAGCAGGTACACAAATAGAAATCCTTCCGAAACTGAAACAAAGTCTCCTGGATATGGACGAATATGTTATGGAACCAATCAGCCTGTCTTTATCAGATGCAGAAGTAAGAGTCATTGACAGTAATCAGAAAAAATATGAGTTTACAGATGATATCTATCAAATAACTGCGATTGCCAATAAAGATTATGCAATAAACGGCAATTGCAGTGACTGCAGCCATTGTAATGAGTCTTAAAAAATCGTTAAGGCAGATTGAAAATTTCCTGCAGTTCTTTAACATTTTCTTTAAGAATACCAAAATCAATAAAGCTTTCCGACACATCCAGCAGGTCATAGAAATTGCAATTACCACTACGCGCACCTATCCCCCCCAACGTGCAGTCAATCACCTCTGCACCGGCTTTTGCCGCCGTCACTGAATTAGCTATGGCCATACCCAGATCATTGTGGGCATGAAATTCAATCGTTAGATTACTGCATTCTTTTAATTGCCTGACAATATTCCCGGACCGGTCGGGTGTAAGAATTCCTACTGTGTCTGCAATCTGTATCGTTTTCACCCCGATTGCTTCTAACTCCTTTGCCAAACTGATCATAAAGCCAATATCTGATCTGGATGCATCAACAAACCCAACTGTCAGACCGACACCTGCTTCCATTACTGCATCTGCACAGATTAACAGCATCTTTCTTAACCATGTTTTGTTTTTCTTTAATTCATGATAAATTTGAACATAGGATACCGGTATTCCAAGATGAATAATATCCGGTTTACATTTGATGGACTTTTCAATATCTTCTTTCGACATTCTACTCCAAACAGATATCTTTGAAGTTGCACATGCTTTTTTGATCTCCTCAACAAATTGTATCTCTTCTTCTCCGGAGGCCGATATAGAAACCTCTATCTCATAAGTACCCAATGAATCCAGACGCTTAGCCAGTTCAACTTTATCATTCATGCTGAGGGCAATACCCGGACATTGTTCCCCATCCCGTAATGTTGTATCTACTATGTATCTTTTCTCCTTCAAAAGACATCACCTCCGAAGCCGGCTTAATTAATTTGGCATCCATTACTCCACTCTTTTTTTGTTCATAGCCTTTCTGACTTTATTTTCTGTCCTATGATTTCAGCTGGGTACGGCTCATAATTAGAAGGATTATTTAATATCCCATCTGCGTGAGTATCTGTCTCTACAAAGAAAATATGACTTCCCAGTATTGGCTTATTACGCGGAATTTTCATCTTTGTAATCTCCTCAGACAGCCGGCTTAATTCAGGTAATGCACTCATTTTCTGGTTGGGCTTGTAATGAGCGGTAAGGCGGAGAGCCATTATTACCTCTTCGGTAGGTGCCTTTTCCCCCAATCCATTAAATGAGGTGGTAACTTCGCTTCCACCATTTATACCCCATATAGCTGCACATCCACTCCCGCATTTATAGTGATTTCCCGGAGCGAAGTTAACCCTGCTTCTTGTCAAACACTGCTTTACATCTTGAAATAGCAGCATATAATTGTAAAACAGTAAATTATCAAGACCGGTAATACGCAGATAGCTAAATTGCTTATAGGTGTTTAATTTAGTTAAATCCCCTGCATCCGCTATTTTAATCTCCACCATTCCATTATCTGTATTGACACCATCATCGTAGATAAATTTATAGATACCGGGGTATTTTCGCTTATCCTCCAAACGATCTATTGCCAGATAAAAGCGGATATCTTTTGGCATTAGTCCTAGCTTTTCATAGACCTTTCGAGATATCTCCAAATCAGTTATTCCGATATCTTGTATCAAGCTGCAGAATAAATAAAGCTGTTCTTTTGATGGATCATATGCATCTACATATGCCAATGTAGCATCTATTATTCGTATCATAGGATCCTCCTTGTTAACATTGTTTTTTTAATATGCTAGTGTACTGGTATGAATTGGTATGAATTGCGTCCAATTGGTTTTGTTTATTATCTCACAAAAATATTTCTGTTTCAAGTTTTTTCATACATTATTATAATTTCTGTCATTATTGTTTCTATATTAATCTATATTCAGAAAATTAACCGTCAATTTACACAACAAGTATATCTTCTCCATCTTGTGCATTTAGAATATTCGTAATATAATATAAAAAAGAAAGTAATAATAATGACAAATCCGGAGGAATCACCATGACAGCAAGAGACCTTTTATCCGTTCAGGAAGCCGCAAAACTCATCGGTATCTCAAAAAATACCGCATATAACTTGATCAAAAAAAATAAATTGCCTTCTTATCGAATTGGCAGAAAAATCAAGGTGGATTATCAGGATATACAAACTTTTCTTAGTCAAGGAAAGACCAACCTTTTGCAGGTCTCCTCACTGGACGGCACCAGACATTCCCCCATGTCTTATACCGCCGCCTATACTTTTACAGAGAAGCCGCTCATTATCGCCGGACAGGCTGTGATATTGGATATACTGGCAAACCATCTCAACTGTCCCCCCTATAATATTCCAACACTTCATACGTACTGTGGTTGTTATGATGGTCTTGTATCCCTATACAAGGGACTTGTGTCGGTCGCCTCGGCACATCTGTGGGACGGCGATTCCGATACTTATAACGAGACCTACCTCAAAAGTTTGCTCCCCGGTCTTGGCTGCACAGGTGTTAATCTGGCCTCCCGCATGCAAGGCTTTTATGTAGCGAAAGGAAATCCCAAAAAGATATATGAATGGTCTGATCTTGCCAATAAAAATGTCACTATGATAAATAGGGAACTAGGATGCGGAGTACGTATTTTAATTGATCAAAAATTAAGAAAAGCCGGCATTCCGGTTGATTCTGTTAATGGATATGAGCAGATTGAATACTCCCATATTGCCGGTGCCAGTGCAGTCTCACGCGGTGAAGCTGATGTTTCCATCGGCAATGAGCTGACAGCCCTGCAGGTACCCAATATAGATTTTGTCCCGCTTCAGAAAGAGCGATTAGATATCATAATCCCAAGCAATATATTTGATACAAGTCCCATTCAATCGATGCTTCTAATTCTGACCAGCAAAAAATTCCTCAAAGAAATGTCCGGTATAGGATGTTATGATTTGTCACAAACAGGGAAAGTTTTGATTAAGATTTAAGTTGTATTTCTTTTAAAAAGCATGCAAAATATCCTTGCAAAACTATGAAAAACATCATATCATTAAAGAAAGGTGTTCTTAAATAAAGAACCGATTATGAGGAGAGCATAATGACGGATAAAGATGAGATTAAGGTGAAAAGTCTGCATAAAGCAATTGAAGTTTTAAATTGTTTTACGGAAAAATCATTGCTTGGAGTTACTGAGATTAGTGAAAAATTGGGTTTATATAAAAGTAATGTCCACAGTATTTTGACAACGTTTAAAGCAATGGATTATTTGGAACAAGATGAAGAATCGGGAAAATACAGGCTGGGTATGGCCGTATTTACTCTCTGCCGGGCGCTGGGAGACAGCTTTAGTATCACGAAAGTAGCGATGCCATATATGCAGGAGCTGGCCAACTTAACTAATGAACGTGTATATCTGGGAATTCCTGATGGCGATGAGGTGATATATTTAGAGTCCATGTATCCGGCAGAGTCCTTTAATTTAATGCGGATGCTGATGGGTGAGCGGGCTAAGATGTACTGTACGGGTATAGGCAAAGCCATGTTGGCCAATTTGCCGGAAGAAAGAATCGAGGACTGTATCAGCAGAAACCTCACTGCATTTACAGAGCATACAATTGTTGATAAAGAAAAACTACGGGAGGAATTAAAAATAACGAAAGAAAGAGGTTATGCCATTGATGATATGGAGCATGAATTTGGGATTCGGTGTGTGGCAATGCCGATATTTAATAAGTATGGGAAACTAGAGGCAGCGGTCAGCATAAGTGGACCATCCCTTAGATTTGACGATGACAAAATCAGTGAGTTTGCCCATCTGTTATCCCAATATATTAAAAAAATAGAAAGCCGCCTTTAAAAAATAATAATTATGTGGTATTTTAAAAGCTATGGAGGGATTATATTTTGACGATAAGAGAACTGGCACAGCTTGCTAATGTTTCACCGGCAACAGTATCAATTGCCCTGAACGGTAAGAAAGGTATTGGGGAAGATACAAGAAAGCGGATTCTAAAGATGGCACAACAGCACAACTATTCGGGTGCTAAATATACGCAGAAAAAAGCAAAGAATGTATTGGTATTGAAGTTTTGGAAAGGCGGAATGTTGGTCGAAGAAAACCAGAGCTTTATATCCACGATTATTGATGCGATCGAAGGAGAACTTCGTTCCCGCCGGCATGGCCTCACCATGCTGATATCTAAAGAGGCATTGGATAAAACCATTGATGAAATTAATTATAATGATTATTGCGGCATAATTGTCATAGCTACTGAAATTGTCGGTGGAATGTATCGGTTTCTTGATAAAATACCGATTCCGTTTGTGGTGGTCGATAATACTGTGCCAAATTATAAATATAACAGTATCTGTGTAAATAATTCTGAAAATGTTTATCTGGCACTAAAGTGCTTTAAAGATAACGGACACTGTGACATAGGTTATCTTCGCAGTTCCATACAGACAGAGAATTTTAATGAACGTAATGAAGCCTTTAAAAAATGGGTTAAGGTCCTGGAAATGAATTTTGAGTCAGAGCAGGAATATCTGCTGACACCTACGCTTGTAGATTCATATAAAGAATTTAAACAGATCTTAAGAATAAAAGATACTATGCCCGGATGTCTGTATGCGGATAATGATACGATTGCAATCGGAGCGATGAAAGCGTTAAGAGAAGGCGGATATAAGATACCTGACGATATATCAATTATTGGCATGGATGATATTCCGTTTGCATCTGTAAGTGCGCCGGCGCTGACAACAGTCCGGGTACAAAAAGAGACCATTGGTGCCCAAGCTGTTAAACAATTGTTTTGGCTCATTAACGATCAAGAATTTCAAAATATGAAAGTAAGTGTAACAGGAGACCTGATCTATCGCCATAGTGTGAAAAATCTGATTAAAGAAAAGGATCAATAACTAAACAGATAACTAAACAATGACAAGATATTTAAAAAGTTGTTAAGTTTTTCACATAGCGCTAAATGTAAAAAATGCATAAAAAATAGTATATAATAACGTATATATTAAACAAAATTGGAATATCATCAAAAAAAATAAATTATTTCTGGGAAAATTAATAATAATATATTGACTAATAACTAAAATAATGTTATATTTTTATAAACAAAAAAATAAAATATTAGAAGAATTGTAAAGTAGTTCAATATTTTTTTGCGAAGAAAGAAGAACGATGTTCTGTAATGAGGAACAAATATTTTCTAAAACTAAGAATATGAAATTGCTTTTGGCAGTTATCATAGAAACTGAAAATGCTCATAAAAGAAGAGGAGAGGTATTTATGAAGAAAAGAATGTTTAGTGCTATTTTATGTGTAATCATGGTCGTTACCATGATGTCAGGCTGCGGTTCAAGCGGCGGTACGGAGACAACTAAGGGGACAGAAGGAACAACAACAGGCGGCGATACGACGCAGGGTTCATCTGATGATAAACCATATGCGGGAACTACAGTCAGTGTGCTTTGTGCATCCACGCCGTATATTGAGACCCTCAGAGCTAACATATCTGAGTTTGAAGAAGCCACTGGCATTACTGTAGAATTTGATCAGTATGAGAATGAACAGTTGAGTAATCAGATAGCCGTTAATGCTGCAGCAGGCGGTACAGAACTGGATGTTGTTTTATATCGTCCAATCCAGGAGAATTTATCATTTATTTCTAAAGGCTGGCTTGAGAATCTCGATTCTTATATCGAAACGGCAGGTGATGAATACGATTACATGGATTACACAGATTCAGCAAGAGAAATCACCAGTAAAGACGGCAGTGCCTATGGTATTCCCCTTGTAACCGAGCGCGGCATCATTCAGTACAATACGGAAATGTTGGCGGAAGTTGGATATGACAGTATACCGGAAACTTATGATGAATTTGTTGAATTATGTGAAAAGTTAAAAGAAGCAGGTTATACCCCGATAGGCCTTCGCGGTGAAGGTAATGCGGCAGTAACACAGTTTTCAAGCTTTTTGTATGGCTTTGGCGGAGATTTTATTGATTTAGAAACAGGCAAAGCATTAATTAATACGGATGAATTTGTTGAAGCTTTACAGTTTTACGGAATGTTATGTGCTGAATATAGTCCTGATGGTGTTTTGAATGCAGGTTGGGAAGAAACCTCTAACTGGTTTACCCAGGAGCAGGTTGCTATGCGTGCCGATTGTGACAGTCAGTATTCCTATGCTTTGGATGAGAACAATTCTTTGGTATATGATAAAGTGGGTTATGGTGTAATTCCCGGAGAAACAGCCGACAGCCGTTCCCCGTTTAGTATCGTTGCCTGGTCCATGGGTATCAGTTCCGGTTCGAAAAACAAAGAAGCTTCATGGGAATTTATCAAATGGGCAACTTCAAAAGAGATGGACTTACTTGCCCAACAAGAAGGTAATTTCAGTGCCCGTAATTCAACATGGGCTGATGAATCATCAACTGAGAACGTCCCTGCAGGTTTAATTGAAGTTATTGAAACAAGTAATGCTATTGCAGTACCTTATGACAGACCCTATATGCAGAATAGTGCAGAAGCAAGAACTGCTATTGGAGAGTTAATTACAAAGGCTATCGAAGGTGCTACGGAGGATGAATTAAGGGCTGCATGTGAGGATGTTAATACGACCGTACAAACTCTGTTAGACTCAGAAAATGCCCAATAACCAGAAGCAGATTTTTTCTGGAGGAAATGGAGTGAGAGGATGAAAAGATGGGTTAATAAGCATATACAGCATATTTTTATGGCTCCTACGATAATATTTGTATTGGCATTAGTTACATTTCCAATTGTTTACACCATTCGGATCAGTATGAGTACCTGGACGATGGGAACAGCAGAAGCTATTGATTTTGTGGGACTGCGTAATTATGTGGAATTCTTAAAGGATGAGCGCTTTTGGAATGCCTTCGGCAGAACTATTTCGTATACTTTAATCGCGGTAGGCGTTGAAATGGTGCTTGGTGTAGCGATTGCTTTACTTATTAGTAAAATAAAAAAAAGAACGAATATTGTACGTACGGTTTTTCTTTTGCCAATGGTTGCAACGCCTGTAGCGGTAGGTATTCTCTGGAAATTGATGTATGACCCAACAATTGGTGTTTTTAATATGATACTAAGTGCACTGGGGTTGCCGACCAGTTCATGGTTAAGTAGTTCAGACTCTGTCTTTAGTTCTCTGATCATTATGGACATATGGGAATGGACACCAATGATTATGCTGATGGTTTTTGCGGGAATAAGCGGACTTGGCGATGACATGTTCGAGTCGGCTAAAGTCGATGGTGCCAATGAAAGACAAACCATTTTTAAAATAACGCTTCCATTGTTGGCACCTACGATTCTGATGGCAGTTTTACTAAGAATGATTGATGCCCTTAAAACCTTTGATCAGATTTATTCAACAACCTCTGGCGGACCGGGATATTCTTCGGAAAATTTAAATATACTGTCCTACCGCTATGCATTTGAATACTTTTATATGGGTAAAGCATGTGCCCTGCTGATGATTTTCTTTCTTGTAGTGTTGGCTTTCGCCTTGCTTTATCTGGTGGCTAAGAAATGGATAGAGAGGAGGTACCAATAATGAAGAAGACACCTAAAAAGATAAGTTTAAGAATAATCTATTGGATTGTCGTGGCCGTTATTTTACTGGTGACATTATTTCCGATATTATACATGGTCACCTCCTCTTTTAAAAAGATTGTTGATTTAATGAATCCGGATAAATTATTATTTTTTACGCCGATCTTACAAAACTATATTGATGTATTTACAAAATATAGTTTTATAAAACCCATAATGAACAGCCTGATTGTGGCCGTTGCGGCCACAGGCATTGCGTGCTTGATGGGCTTACCGGCGGCATACGCAATCGCAAGATATAAGATGAATAAGATGTCATTGATTATTTTGGCAGTCCGTATTATTCCGGCTATTACATTTTTGATTCCCTGGTATATGATTTTCAGTAAATTAGGACTGAACGGAACGTTTACTGCATTAATACTGGCGCATTTGCTGATTTCATTGCCGCTCATTATCTGGATTGTGACGCCGTATTTTGAATCGGTTCCAAAGGAATTGGAAGAGGCCGCATTTATAGACGGTTCATCAGTGTTTCGATCCTTTATACAGATTATGGTGCCATTATCAGGACCGGGAATTTTTACCGCAGCAATTTTAGCATTTATCTATTCGTGGAACAACTTTATATTTGCCCTTGTATTAAGTGGCAAGAATACAAAGACATTGCCGATGGCCATATTTAACTTTATATCCTATACAGAAGTTAATTGGAGCGGCTTGATGGCGGCGGCCGTCGTTATCACAGGGCCGGTTATCTTAATATCAATTGCTTTGCAAAAATATGTAGTCAGCGGTTTGACTGCAGGTGCGGTTAAAGGTTAGGCGCGTCTGGAAAAGGTTAGGTAACATAGAATGAAAAAATTAATGAATCAACCAGAAAATTATGTAAGTGAGATGCTTCAGGGGATTTACAAATCACATGGCAAGGATTTAACCTATGTGAACGAGGACTTAAAATGCCTTGTGACAACTCACAAACATCCGGGGAAAGTGGCCATCGCTACCGGCGGTGGCAGCGGCCACCTTCCGCTGTTTTTAGGATATGTAGGCGAGGGGATGCTAGATGGCTGTTCAATCGGAGAAGTATTTCAGTCACCCAGTCCCCAACAGATGCTTGAAGTAACGAAGGCGATAGATAATGGCGCAGGTGTTCTCTACATATATGGGAATTATAATGGAGATATATTTAACTTTGACATGGCCGCAGAGATGGCAGACATGGAGGAGGATATACGGGTAGAAAGTGTTGTTGCCGGCGATGATATTTCCGGAACGACAGATATAAGCAAGCGGCGTGGTGTAGCAGGCATATTTTTTGTCTATAAATGTGCCGGTGCCGCCGCCGCATCCGGTAAAGATCTTGATGAAGTTGAACGAATTGCCCGGAAAGTATGTGACAACACCCGTACAATGGGAATAGCCCTTTCGGCGTGTATTGTTCCCAGAGTTGGGAAAGCCGGATTTAACATTGCCGATGATGAAATTGAAATGGGTATGGGTATTCATGGTGAAACCGGAATCCGTGTTGAAAAATTAAAACCGGTAGATGAAATTGTGGCGGAGATGATGGAGGCGATTATAGCAGACCTGCCTTATAGTGGTGGAGATGAAGTCGCTGTTTTGGTGAATGGACTTGGGGCTACACCTCTGGATGAATTGTATATTATCATGAACCATGTCCATGATATACTAGGGAAAAAAGGAATTGGGATATTTCATTCCTATGCCGGTGAATTTGCCACTTCCATGGAGATGGCAGGAGCATCTATTACCCTTTGTAAAGTGGATGATGAACTGAAAGAATATATTGGCGCGGCGGCTAACACACCATTTTTTAAACAGTTTTCGTTTGAATAGGAAGGAACCTGCCATGAAATGGAATGATTTTTATATTAAGAAATTTATATCGGAAACGGCCGATATGATGGAAGATAACAAAACCTATTTAATTGAACTAGATAGCGTAGTAGGTGACGGAGACTTAGGCTTGACAATGAGCGACGGTTTTAAGGCGGCCAGTGAAGCGATTGAAAACCTTCCTGAAAAAGACTGCGGTAAGCTGCTTTATGCTGCCGGGAAGGCCATGGCTGCTGCCGTACCCTCGACAATGGGAACGTTAATGGCCAATGGTATGATGAGTGCCGGCAAGGCAGTGAAAGGTCATCTTGAGCTTGATGAATCGGGAACCTATGATATTTTAAATGGATGGCTTTTAGGTGTTGAGAAATTAGGCAAAGCTAAGCGGGGAGAGAAAACGTTTATTGATGGCTTGGCACCGGTTGTTGATTTGTTGGAAAAAGATAACCATGCCACCGGCAGAGAAATGACAGAGGCGGCACAGGCAGGCGCTAAGAGCACGGTGGGTATGCCGGCGGTTCACGGAAGAGCCGCTATTCGCGGGGCAGCGTCCAAAGAATTGACGGATCCGGGAGCTGTCGTTGCCGCCCTGATTGTGGAGGCACTGGCAAATTGTTACCAGGGAAAGACTGGCAGAATCTGCTGCCCATGGAGCAATCATTAAAAACAGATAAAAATTCAGGAGGACGATTATGAAAGAATTATATGGCGTTACAGTTGCAATGACGACACCGTTTACAAAGGATAATCAAGTTGATTATGGAGCGGTCAAAAAACTGACGAAAATGCTGATTGATAAAGGCGCCAATTGCCTGTATCCATGCGGAACAACAGGAGAGATGATGCGCTTAAGTGTTCAGGAACGTAAGAAAGTTGCCGAAGCCGTCATTGATGCCGTGGCAGGGAAAATACCTGTCTTTATTCATTGTGGCTGTATGAATCAGGAGGATACCATTACTTTAGTTCAGCATGCGAAGGAAGCCGGTGCCGATGGTGCAGGCGTTGTAACACCTATTTTCTTTGGCGCAAATGAAAAAGAATTGGAAGAATATTTCGTGGCTGTGGCAAACAGCGTCACAGATTTCCCTATTTATTTATATAATATTCCTCAGTGCGCAGCCAATGATTTGCCGGCAGTAGTTGTACAAAGAGTGAAAGAACGGTGCGCTAATGTGGTAGGCCTTAAATATAGTTGGGCAGATATTAACAGAACCATTGATTATATCAATGTTAATGATGGTGATTTTTCTGTGCTTCATGGCTGTGACCGAGCGATGGTAGCGTTGCTTGCCGCAGGGTGTAAAGGCACCGTATCAGGTATCGCCGGTGTATTCCCCGAACCTTTTGTGGCGGCATATAAAGCCTACATGGAAAGGGATTTAGAAAAAGCTCAGAAAATGCAGAAAATCTGCGTGAAATTTTGTGATGCCTTAAAAGGCGGAAGCAATATGTCATATTTTAAAGAAGCGTTAAAAATGCGGGGAATTCCGGCCGGATATATGCGAAAACCGCAATTGGATATTGGGACTGATGAAATTGCCGACTTGAAAACAAAACTTGAAGTTATTTGTGATGAAGCGGGAATATCTTTAAGGATTTAAGGAGGTAAGGAGTAATGGGTAAAGTACTGGTTTCTGCTTCACACTTTGATACCCTTTGTAAAAATGCATGGGATCTCTTAGAGTCCAACGGGCATGAGGTTGTATATGATCCTGACAAAGCATTTCCTGCCTATTCATATGAAGAACTGAAAGTCATTATTGGTGACATAGATGCGGCGCTCATTGGTATGGATCATTATAATGAAGATGTTTTTAAAATTGCGCCTAAGCTAAAAGCGGTTGCAAAGTTTGGCGTCGGCGTAGATAATATAGATGGGGAAGCAGCTAAAAAATATGGTGTTAAAGTTCTTAATGCGCCGGGACAAAATTCAAATGCGGTTGCTGAGTTGACGATAGGTATGATGATTGATGTTTTGCGGAAGGTTGTACCCTTGCATAATCAGGTAACTTTAGGGCGGTGGCCCAGACATATTGGTTCAGAAATAAAGGGGAAGACAGTAGGTCTTCTGGGATTTGGTGCCATTGCCAGATTGGTGGCAAAAAAATTAAATGCATTTGATGTTAATGTAAGGGCATACGATTTATATCCCGACATAAAATCGGCAGAGGATTTAGGCGTCAAAATGACCACGAAGGAAGAAGTCATCGAAGATTCGGATATTTTAAGTCTTCACATTCCGGCAACAGCCGAGACATATCATATGTTCAATGACGATATGTTTAGTAAAATGAAAAAAGGCTCATATATCATTAATGCTGCAAGAGGCGCTTTAATTGATACTGAAGCATTAAGCAGGGCGCTGAAATCAGGTCAGATTGCAGGCGCCGGATTAGATGCCTTTGAACCGGAGCCATTGCCAAAGGATTCAACCATTTTACAATGTGAGAATATTGTATTAACGCCTCATACGGGTTCAGAAACAGTAGAGTCTTATGAAAATGTAAGTATCTGTACGGTCAAAGATATTATTGCAGTTCTGGCAGGCAAGGAACCGGTTCATTGGACAAATAAATAGCTCTTTAAAGGAAAGGGAGAAGAATGTTACTGGAAGGAAAACTGGCGGTAGTAACTGGAGCGGGGCGGGGACTCGGTAAGTCCATAGCGAAGACATTGGCAAAGGAAGGCACCGGATTATTTCTCATTGGGCGCAGCAAGGAAAGTTTAAACGACGTCAAAGCCCAAATCGAATCAGACGGCGGTTGTGTGGATATTTATGCGGCCGATATTTCAGATGAACGTCAGGTAGAGGAGATAGGCAGCATACTCAGAGAAAAGTTGCAAACCGTTGATATACTCATTAATAATGCGGGAATATCTAAGGAAATGCCCTTTGCTGATATGCCGATGAAAGTCTGGGATGAGATCTATAATGTCAATCTCAGGTCGGCGGTACTAATGATGAAAGCAATCCTCCCAATGATGATTCGGCAAAAAAGCGGCAATATTGTCAACGTAGGTTCAGGAGCAGCCATTCGGGGTCTGCCCGGAAGTGCGGCATATTCCGCCGCAAAAGCAGGTTTAGTTTGCTTAACCCAGGCTCTTGGTGATGAAGTTCGCACTGATGGGATTAGAGTTAATGCTATAT
>Ga0153983_1000053_pt1 | contig 24982 bp, 37 predicted proteins | sample TSGA067MetaG_FD_104693 | JGI IMG/M metagenome (GOLD analysis project Ga0153983, IMG submission 104693) | Attine ant fungus gardens microbial communities from Georgia, USA - TSGA067 MetaG | ecosystem: Host-associated > Fungi > Mycelium > Unclassified | place: USA: Georgia, Alexander Wildlife... | reverse complement strand
GTGCGTACAATTTGACAATGCTTTCAGACTATGTTTTACCGACCCGCTGCAAGGAGAGACAATGGCGGACTATCTCATCAATAATTTAGGAATGAGCAAAGTAGCAGTCATGTATAATAATTCGGATACGTACAGTACCGGTATCAAGGATGCCTTTGAAGCAAAAATCGCTGAATTAGGCGGCGAAATTGTAGCAAGTGAAGCCTTTGCAGAAAAGGACGTAGACTTCTCCACTCAATTATCAAAAATTAAAGGAACAGAGGCAGAAGCTATTTTTGTACCGTCATATTATCAGGAAGCGGCCAATATTACAAAGCAGGCTTCTGAAATGGAATTAGGTCTTTCATTCTTTGGAAGTGATGGTTGGGACGGTGTTCTTGCCACAGTGACTAATCCTGAATATGTAGAGGGCGCCGTATTCTTAAGCCCATTCCTGGCATCAGATCCATCAGTTGCTGATTTTGTTGCTGCATATGAAGAAGCATTTAGTGTAACTCCGGATCAATTTGCCGCAGATGGGTATGACTCTGTTTTTGTCATTAAAGCAGCTATGGAGGCAGCAGGAAGTATTGAACCGGCAGACATGATTGCAGCAATGACTGAAATCGAGGTTGACGGTGTGACAGGCAAGGTATCCTTTGGCACTGACGGAGAACCTAACAAAGAAGCCAAATTTGTTGTTATTCAAGGCGGAGAATATACTGCAAAATAATCATATAATGAAAACCCTAACTTGACAATGTAGTACATTGCCAAGTTAGGGTAAGCATCAAAGAGGATGAAAAGGAGACAATATGTCTCCTTTTCTCCATTTATAAAAAAAGAAAGTAAATTGTCACTTATATGCTTGCAAAATGGTGATACTATATATTAAAATAGAAAAAGAATAATTTCCATGATGGATAAAGAGATAGAAGAGGTGGAGAAATGAATTTAGTGACCAGCATCTTAGAGCAATTAATTAACGGCCTTAGAACCGGAAGTATTTATGCTCTGATAGCATTGGGTTATACAATGGTTTATGGTATTGCCAAAATGATTAATTTTGCCCATGGTGATATTATTATGGTGGGAGCGTATAGCCTGTATGTGTTTGTAGGTATGTTAGAATTGCCGGTTCCATTGGCAATTATCTTGACAATTGTTGTTTGTGCGATATTGGGAATGACTATTGAGAAGATTGCCTATAAGCCCCTTAGAAAGGCACCACCCCTTGCCGTGCTGATTACGGCGATTGGTATGAGTTACTTTTTACAAAGCGCAGCCTTACTGATATTTAAAGCGACACCTATTCCCTTTGGTTCCGTCATCAATGTACCTTCATTGCGGTTGGGAAGCATCACGATTTCAGGCACAACCATTGTGATTTTAGCGGTGACAACAGTGGCGATGATTGTTTTAACATTGTTTATCAATAAAACAAAAGCAGGCAGTGCCATGCGTGCGGTTTCAGAAGACAAAGATGCGGCTGAATTAATGGGCATTAATGTTAACGGAACGATTTCATTAACTTTTGCCATCGGTTCAGGACTGGCGGCCGTTGCCGGTATTTTATATATTTGTCAGTATCCATCATTAATCCCTACATTGGGAGCCTTGCCGGGAATAAAAGCTTTTGTTGCTGCGGTTTTAGGAGGTATCGGCAGTATTCCGGGAGCCATGCTCGGAGGCATTATACTGGGAATTATAGAAAGTCTTTCAAAAGCCTATATTTCCACGAAGTTAGCAGATGCCATTGTATTTAGTGTGCTTGTTATCGTGCTTTTAGTTAAGCCATCAGGTTTACTTGGCAAGAAGCGGACAGAGAAAGTGTAGGTAGCAAAATGAAAAAGAAAAAGTTAAAAAAGTCTATTACAAATATTATTTTAATCATTATATCCTATGCGGCAATTACAATCCTTATCAATTCAGGGATACTCGGCAGACAGATGAGTTCACTAATCATCCCTACAGGTGTTAACATAATACTTGCGGTATCATTAAATCTTTTGACAGGCTTTTTAGGAGAGTTAACATTGGGGCATGCGGGATTTATGTCAATTGGAGCCTATACGGGAGCCTTGATTACCCTGAATTCAGGATTGCCGCCGGCGATAGCTTTGACCCTGGGCATCATTGCCGGAGGACTTGTTGCGGCAGTTTTTGGTCTGATCATCGGGGTGCCGGTATTAAGACTTAGAGGAGATTATCTTGCCATTGTGACCCTTGGTTTTGGTGAAATTATAAAATCTGTTTTGACCGCTGTGAACTTTACCGGAGGCGCAATGGGTTTGTCCGGAATACCTAAATATACCACATATAAAAACTATACCCTGGTATTTATATTCATTGTATTGACGATACTCATTATTTCCAATATGGTCCATTCCAGACATGGCCGGGCGATTTGCTCAATCCGGGACAATTATATTGCATCTGAAGCGGTTGGTATTAAAATCAGCAAGTATAAAATAATGGCATTCGTTATTTCGGCTTTCTTTGCAGGTGTGGCCGGTGTTTTATATGCGCATAATGTTGGTATTTTAAAACCGAATAACTTTGATTATAATAAATCCATTGAAATTTTGGTCATCGTTGTCCTTGGCGGCATGGGAAATATTAAAGGCTCGGTCATTGCTGCTATTGTATTGACCCTGTTGCCGGAATTGCTGCGTGAGGCTGATAGCTACCGAATGTTATTCTATGCGATTGTACTTATTGTCATGATGTTGTTTAACAATTCCGGATTGAAAGAACGTATCATGGAACAGTTTAAATCTAAAAAACAAGTAACAACTGAGGGAGGAGAGTAAACATGGCTTTGCTAGAAGTGAAAAATCTGGGAATCTCCTTCGGCGGACTTCGCGCAGTTGACGACTTTAATATTGCTATTGAAAAAGGACAGCTCTACGGATTAATAGGACCTAACGGTGCCGGGAAAACGACGGTATTTAATTTACTGACCGGTGTGTACCGGCCGACGGATGGTATCATCAAACTAGATGGTAAAAATATTATAGGGAAAACACCGGATGAAATTTGTCAAATCGGAATTTCCAGGACATTCCAAAACATTCGCTTATTCAAGAAAATGTCGGTATTGGATAATGTCAAGGTGGCACTGCATCATCAAATCAAATATTCTTTAGTGGGAAGTATGCTGCATTTACCGCCATATGCAAAAAAGGAAGAAGAAATGGACGAAAAGGCTTTAGAAATACTGCAAGTCTTTGATTTAGATGCTCAGACAGAGACGCTGGCTTCGAATCTCCCTTATGGAAAACAGAGAAAGTTAGAGATTGCCAGGGCTTTGGCAACAAATCCTAAATTACTACTTCTGGATGAGCCGGCAGCAGGGATGAACCCTAATGAAACTGCCGAATTGATGGAAACGATTCGTCTTATCCGGAATAGATTTGGGGTGACCATATTACTGATTGAACATGATATGAAATTAGTCGCAGGTATATGTGAATATTTGACAGTGCTGAATTTTGGGACAGAACTTGCCACCGGTGAGCCGGAAGTCGTTTTGAATGATTCAAAAGTTATTACTGCATATTTAGGCGAATAGGAGGCGAATAACGATGGCGATGTTAAAAGTTACTAATTTACAAGTTTATTATGGTATGATTCAGGCGGTTAAGGGAATCTCCTTTGAAGTTGGCAGGGGAGAAGTCATTGCCCTGATTGGCGCCAATGGTGCGGGAAAAACCACGATTCTTCATACAATTACCGGTCTGATATCAGCAAGATCCGGAAAAATAGAATTTGAAGACCGTGATATAACAAAACTGCCGGGGCATAAAATTGTAGAACTGGGCATGGCTCATGTACCGGAGGGGCGCCGGGTTTTTTCTGAATTAACAGTGTTAGAAAATCTTAATTTGGGCGCATATATCCGAAAGGACAAGAGTGAGATTAAGGAAAGCCTTCAGATGGTTTATGAAAAATTCCCCAGACTTAAAGAACGAAAAAGCCAGTTGGCAGGTACTTTAAGCGGTGGTGAGCAGCAGATGCTGGCCATGGGAAGAGCCTTAATGTCCAAGCCGGATATTATTTTAATGGATGAACCGTCGATGGGGCTCTCGCCAATTTTTGTCAATGAGATTTTTAAGATTATCCAAGAAATCAGTGATAGTGGAACAACAGTATTACTTGTAGAGCAAAATGCCAAGAAGGCACTGTCTATTGCCAACAGGGCTTATGTCTTGGAAACCGGAACGATATCGCTACAAGGAAATGCCAAAGATTTACTTAACGACGATTCAGTTAAAAAAGCATATTTAGGTGAATAGGAGGTGCTATTGTGGATCATATAATTATAACAATTGCCAGGCAGTATGGCAGCGGCGGTAAAACCATAGGAGAGATGCTGGCAAAGGATGTGAAAATCAACTTTTATAACAGAGAAATTTTAAGACTTGCATCAGATGAAAGCGGAATTAATGAACGTTTATTTGGTCAGGTAGATGAGCGGATAAAAAACAGTCTGCTTTTTACGGCAGCCAAAAAAGTATATAATGGAGAATTGATACCGCCGGATAGTGATGATTTTGCTTCAAGTGATAATCTGTTTAATTATCAGGCGAAAGTCATTAAGGAGTTGGCAGAGCAAGAATCTTGTGTGATTATCGGTCGCTGTGGAGATTTTGTTTTAAAAGACCATCCTGGATTAATCAGTGTATTTATTCATGCGCCTTTTGAATATTGCATGGAACGTGCCTTAGAACGTTCTGCTTTAAGCTATAAAGAGATGGAAAAACATATGACCAGGATCGATAAACAAAGAGGAGGCTATTATAAATATCATACAGGGCAAAACTGGTCTGATGCAAGAAATTATGACCTATGCTTAGACAGCAGTAAGTTGGGATTTGAAGGCTGTGTTAAAGCGATAAAAAGTTACCGGGATATTCGATTTAGGGAAAACGAATAGGAGTGATTTATGTGAGTAAGATATTAATTGTAGTAGATATGCAGAATGATTTTATTGATGGTGCCCTTGGAACTAAAGAAGCACAGGCTATCATGACGTCGGTTATCACGAAGATTAAAAATCATAAAGGCCAGGTCATGTACACAAGAGATACCCATGAGGAAGACTATTTAGAAACTCAGGAGGGTAAAAAGCTGCCGGTAAAACATTGCATTGCGGGAACTCATGGCTGGGAGTTGGAGACGAATATTGGGGCGCTGGCCAAAGAAAGAAGCAGTATGATATTTGATAAGCCTGCTTTTGGAGCGATGAATCTGGTGGGCTGTCTTGTTGGGATTAATAAGGTGGCTGATGTTAATGAAGTTGAGCTGATTGGCTTATGTACCGATATCTGTGTGATTTCCAATGCAATCATGTTAAAGTCGGCATTGCCCGAATGCCGGGTTATCGTTGACTCCGGCTGCTGCGCAGGGGTTACGCCAGAAAGTCATCACAATGCATTAGCGGCAATGAAAATGTGCCAGATTGAAGTGATTTAAAGTAGAGAAAGGAATTCTTTGATGTTAAATGCATTTTCAAGGACAGAGCTGCTTTTAGGAAGTCCATCAATGGAAAAGCTTAAAAACGCCCATGTAGCGGTGTTTGGTATTGGCGGAGTAGGTGGCTATACTGTGGAAGCTTTAGCAAGAAGCGGCGTAGGACATTTTGATTTGATTGATGATGATAAAGTCTGTTTGACTAACATTAACAGACAGATAGTTGCCACAAGAAAGACTGTTGGACAATACAAAACAGAGGTTATGAAACAGCGGATTTTAGAGATTAACCCTGAGGTCAAGGTAGAGCTTCATCAGTGTTTCTTTTTACCGGAAACAAAGGCGGCATTTGATTTTGACAAGTATACTTATGTCGTAGATGCCGTAGATACCGTCACAGCTAAAATTCAACTCATTGTGCAATCCAAAGAAATGGGGGTGCCTGTTATTAGCTGTATGGGTGCAGGAAACAAGCTAGACCCAACCAGATTTGAGGTGGCGGATATTTATGAGACGTCAGTCTGTCCCCTTGCTAAAGTGATGCGCCAAGAACTGCGAAAGAGGAACATAGAGCAAGTGAAAGTGGTATATTCGAAAGAAATCCCTATAAAATTAAAGGAAGGGAGAATTCCGGGAAGTGTATCCTTTGTGCCCTCAGTTGCCGGATTAATTATGGCAGGTGAAGTAGTCAAGGATATCTTATCTGTTTTTCCGGTACATTAGTCTATCTGATCATGATACTACGAATTCTGAAAAATAGATTTCATGCCGCTGCAGCCTTTCAGATTTTTTTAATTCAAAGTCAGGAATGTTGACTAGGCAGAGACTGTCAGAGGCTAATTCGGTCTCATTAAGAAGTCTGAGCGGCGAATATTCCTGAACATGGAATCCAATTTGCGGCATCTGTATTTGAAGTGCACAAAGGATTTGGGGCAAGATTGAAATACAAAAAAGTGGAGATGCATAAAGTGTAAATAAGGATTTTCCACTTTTTCTCTGACCGTGAGAATCCTGATGCAGTGTTTCGATGAATTCCGAATAAGACTGCTGTACCTCTTTAGCGTATGTTAAAACTTTCTGCCCCTGTGGTGTTAAAGAAATACCGCTGCCGTCTCTTTTGCGGATAAACAGCGGCACCCCTAATTCATGGCTCAGACTGGAAAGAATCCGGCTGAGTCCCTGTTGTGTGATATATAGCTGTTCTGCAGCTTGGCTGATGGAACCAATATTAGCTACCTGAATGAAATAAAATAAAGCCTGAAACCTCATAGCGTCATTATCCTTTCGAAGAAGATACAACATTTTGTTTAGTGGATACACAATGTTTTGTTGATTGTGCATATTACTGATAAAATGCTACAATTGTTTTGAATTCAGGGCATTCTACCATATTTTATTATAAGCATATTATATAAAAAATGCAATAACAGATGTATTAGAATGCACCAAGATTTTAAAAAAGAGAGGTAGAAAGTTATGAGTAAAGAAAGTACAAGTGCTGCTCCTTTGAGTGGGAAACAAATTATGTGGCTTTTGGTATCTATTGCAGTTTATGTAATCCTGCGTTTGATTCCAATGCAAGGTCTTAGTGTAGAGGGACAAAGTGCTCTGGCAGCAACAGCGTGGGTCATTGTGGCTCTGATTTCAGAGTGTCTGCCCACTATGCTGACTAATATGATATTTGCAGCAATCGTTGTGTTGTCGGGCGTATTGCCTGTTGGTGGATTTCTGGCTGCTTTCGGCACATCGCCTTTTATGTTGGTGCTCTGTCTGGGGACAGTTGCAATGGGAATGGAAAAAACGAATCTGGGTGCCCGCATTGCATATACGGTGATAAAGTATGTTGGCAAAACCCCCTCTTTACTTGTACTTGCCATTATGCTGACCGGCACGACAGTATCTGCATTGGTGGTTAACCTACCGGCACTTTTGGCTATTTGCCCGATTGTCCTTAGTATTTTAAAAGAACTGAATGAGAAGCAGGGAGAAAGCAATCTGGGCAAGGCTATGTTTCTGGGACTGATTTGGTCTGCTGGCGCAGGCGGTCTTGCCCTCTTATCGGGATCCGCACTAAATTCAGCAGGTGTTGCCACAATTGAAGCGGCTACAAATGGTGCGGAGACAATTACATACATACAATGGGCAACGATAGGCATACCCATTGCTCTTATAATGGTTATTTCAGGATGGCTGTTTCTTTCAAAATGGTTTAAGGTAAACAAGACAAGTAAATCACTCCCAAAAGAAGTGGTCAATGAAAGACTTAAAGAATTAGGAATTATGAAAGGCGATGAGATTCGTTATTTGCTTCTGCTTATTCTGATGATTCTAACCTTTATCTTTGGCGAAAAATATCAACTGACGCCTCCGGTTATAGCAATTATTTTTATGGCGCTTATACTAATGCCTAAAATTGGTTTTATAAAATGGGAAGAAGTGCAGCAGCGGACAAATTGGGCAATGCTTTTTCAGATTGGTTTTTTTGTGGGTTTTGCCGGTGCAATAGTTGAAACGGGTTTGGGTGAATGGATGTCCAATATGTTGTTTAGTGGTTTTGCACAGAGTAATCTGTTTGTCATGATTATAGTAACTTGCTTATTGGGACATATTTCCGCTTTTCTGATTCCCGGAGGCGGTGCCGCAATTATGCTGATACCAAGTGTAGTTGCTTTCTCGGGAAATGCCGGTATAACCGGAGTTGTCCTGCCTCTATTGCTATATCATGTTAGCCAGTGGTCCCAGCTCCAGCCAATACAGCCACAGTATCTGGTGGTATGCAGCAATGCAGATAATTATTTGCAGATTCGTGATTTTGTTGTGCCCAATATTGCGATTACAGTTGTTTGGACGCTTCTGCTATGCCTTGCATTTTATTTTCTCGCTCCCTTGCTCGGACTTGTATAGGAGGGTTAAAATGAAAAAAAAGCAATCTCCAAACATTATCTTATTTTTAGCCGATGATTTAGGTTATGGCGATATTTCCTGCCTGAATCCTGATTCCAAAATCCATACCAGCAACATTGATCGGTTGGCAGCCGAAGGTATGAAATTCACCGATGCTCATGCTACTTCCGCGGTATGTACACCATCTCGCTACAGCATTTTAACAGGCCGCTATAATTGGCGATCCAGACTCAAAAGGACAGTGCTGCCGGGCGTTGCTCCGCATTTGATTGAAGATGGACGTATGACGCTGGCCTCCTTGCTGAAATCTGAAGGCTATCATACGGCCGCAGTCGGAAAATGGCACTTGGGAATGGATTGGGCGACGCAAGAAGGTATCGACCTTCCTTACAGTTATGAAGCCTTGAATCGGGAACTGCCGAATATGGGTATAGATTTTACAAAGTCGGTCAAAAACGGACCCTGCGCAAAAGGGTTTGACTATTTTTATGGTATGCCTGCCTCTTTAGATCAACCTCCTTTTGTGATGATGGAAAATGAGAGGGTTTTGGAAATTCCGGATTGTAATATAGGTGAAAAAGGTTTTCGCCATACGGAACCGGGTGCTTTCACCAAACTGGAATATGGTCCGGCAGCTTCTGGATTTGATGCCTGTCAAGCCGTGGTAGATATGAATAATAAGGTATTGGATTTAATAGATAATTATGTGCAAGAAGATGGACATTTCTTTATTTATTACCCAACACCGGCAGTTCACGGTCCGTTGGTTCCTACAGAAGAATATAAAGGTAAATCAGGTATCGGACTTTACGGAGATTTTGTTCTCCAGATGGATGGATTTGTGGGACAAATCATGGATAAGCTGGAAGAAAATAATATTAGTGAGAATACGATTTTAATTTTTACTAGTGATAACGGATGCTCTACTATTGTAGATATTCCCTCTCTGGTGGAAAAAGGGCACAACCCCAGTTACATTTTTCGCGGCAGTAAGGGTGATGTATGGGAGGGAGAGCACCGCATTCCTCTTATTATTCGGTGGCCTGAGAAAATAAAAGCAAATACTACCTGTAACGTGGAAACCTGTCTTGTGGATTTCTTTTCTACCTTTGCAGATATTCTGGGTGTGGATTATCCTGACAGCGCAGGTGAAGATAGCGTTTCCAATCTGCTGCTTTGGTCAGGCTCACAAGATTCTATTCGCGAAGCAATTGTCCATCACACCTTGTTTGGATACTACTCATTGAGAAAGAATGATCGGAAACTGGAACTGTGTGCCGGATCTGGCAGTAATAATCATCCAATGGAGGGAGCGGATTCTGCAGGTCTGCCACCCATGCAGTTATATAACCTAAGGACTGACATCAGAGAAAGGATAAATTGCTTTGAAGAATATCCAGAGGTTGCAGATGAACTTATAAAGAATTCTTATAAAATATATAAAAGAGGGTAGATCTACGCCCGGAGAATCTCAAGAAAATTTCCCGTGTGAGAGCTGGCCGGGATTGGAATGGATGATATATTGCTGAAAATTTCGTTTTTTGCTATAATGTAAATAAAAAACGAAGGGGTGATTCAATTGAAATGGCAGGAAACGTTAGCCAGGAACTATAGTAAGGCAGGTGATCTTGCCCAAAAACTTAATTTGACTAAAGAAGAAAACCGGCGCCTTGATGAAATTCTAAAAAGATATCCCATGTCGATAACAGAGTATTATTTATCTTTAGTTGACTTTGCGGACCCCGACGACCCCATTCGTAAAATGTGTATACCATCTATTTCGGAAACGGATATGAGGGGTGAGCTTGATACCAGCGGAGAATTTGGAAATACCGTGATAACCGGAATGCAGCATAAATATAAAGAAACAGTGTTAATTCTTTCGACTCACCGATGTGCGATGTATTGCCGCCACTGCTTTAGAAAAAGGCTGGTGGGATTTTCTGACAAAGAGGTAGGCCAATATTTTAATCAAATGGCCGAGTATGTCAAAGCGCATAAAGAAATCTCCAATGTGCTGATTTCAGGCGGCGATGCATTTTTAAATAGTAATGAGCGTATCGAAGAGCTGTTAAAGCTCTTGACGGCGATTGATCATTTAGACTGTATCCGTTTTGGGACAAGGACACCGGTGACTTTGCCGATGAGAATTACTGAAGATGAAGAATTACAGGATATTTTAAAACGGTATAACCGTAAAAAACAGCTTTATGTGGTCACGCAATTTAATCACCCAAGGGAACTGACCAAAGAAGCCATAAAATCTGTATGCTGTCTTCGGAAGATGGGCATACCGGTAAAAAATCAAACGGTTTTATTAAAAGGCGTCAATAGTGATAAAGAGGTTTTAAGCAGTTTATTAAAAGGTCTTACAGCTTGTGGGATTATTCCTTACTACATATTCCAGTGCAGACCGGTTCAAGGGGTCAAGAATATTTTTCAAGTACCGTTAAAAGAGGGTTATGCCGTTGTAGAGGCCGCAAAAAGTCTGCAAAATGGCTTGGGAAAATGCTTTAAGTATTGTATGTCTCATGAAACAGGGAAAATTGAAATTGTCGGGAGTCTTGATAATGGGCAGATGCTTTTTAAATACCATCAGGCAAAGGATGAAGCCAACCAGGGCAGGATATTTGAGCAGAGCATTGAAGAAGACCAATGTTGGTTGGGAGGTATCGGGTGAACTTAAAAACATATCTCCCAACGTCCGGAAGCACCGCAGGGCAATACCAATCCACTGGTGGTAACCGGCAAACCGACTTCATCGGCAGAGACATGACCGCCAAATTTCTTCTTGATTTCCAGTGATAGCATATAAGACAAAACGGCCGGCTGTAATCCTGTCGTATATGAGTTGATTAGAAAAAATAAAGGCTGCTTACTTAGAACCTTCCGACATAGTTGTATAAATGGATAAATAGCATCTTCGATTTTCCATATTTCACCTTTGGGTCCCCTTCCATAGGATGGGGGGTCCATGATGATGGCATCATAGGTATTACCTCTGCGGATTTCTCTTTCCACGAATTTTATACAGTCATCAACAATCCAGCGGATAGAGGTTTCCGGTAAATCGGAAGATCTGGCATTTTCTTTTGCCCAGTTAACCATACCCTTAGAAGCATCAACATGAGTGACAGATGCACCGGCGGCAGCTGCCGCACAGGTGGCTCCACCGGTATAGGCAAATAGATTTAATACTTTGATAGGACGGTTGGCTTTTTTGATTTTAGTGTGTAACCAATCCCAATTAACAGCTTGTTCAGGAAATAGACCGGTGTGTTTGAAATTAAATGGCTTTAAATTAAAATTTAAAGATAAAGACTCATAACTGATAATCCATTGCCCCGGCAAATCAAAGAATTCCCATTCCCCTCCGCCTTTGGAGCTGCGGTGATAATGAGCATTTCTGATTTTCCAACCGGCTGCCTTTTTAGGGGTGTCCCATAAAACCTGTGGGTCGGGACGTATAAGCAGGTATTTACCCCAGCGTTCTAATTTTTCACGGTCTGAAGTATCGATAACTTCGTAATCTTTCCATTGATTTGCAATCCACATAAACTTGTTGGCCCCTTTATAAATGATTATATATCATATCACAAGTACCCTTCATTGACAATATCATAAAAAAAGTTAAAATAATTCTTGAAATACGCCAGAAACTATAGTATACTAGTAAATGTTGTGACATTGATAGCGATGAAACGTGAGGTTGCTGCAAGCTTTTGCAGGTGTTCCGTGGAGCGAATGTCAAGTTATGAAACTGGCGACAAGTCACTGTACAAGCAAACAATCTGTAAAAAAGACAGAGATGACGTGTGAGAATTTAGATACCTGACCAGTCAGGATACACACGGGGAAGTGTACAGTCACCGCTTGTCGTACTTAAATTATTAGTGCGAAAAGGAGGCGGCTTTTTTTATGGCAAGTCAAGTAATGAGAATTACACTAAAGGCGTATGATCACAAGTTAATCGACCAAAGTGCGGGTAAGATTATCGAAACTGTTAAGAAAACGGGATCTAAGGTGAGTGGTCCTGTACCACTGCCAACTAAGAAAGAAGTAGTTACTATTCTTAGAGCTGTGCATAAGTACAAAGATTCCAGAGAGCAATTCGAGCAGAGAACGCATAAAAGATTGATTGACATTATCATGCCAACACAAAAAACGGTAGATGCATTATCAAGATTAGAAATGCCAGCCGGTGTTTACATTGACATCAAGATGAAAGCAAAGAAATAGTAACGTAATTACAATCCTTTAAGGTTTATATAATATGAAGTCATTGGTAAAACCGAATGCTCGTACGTATGACCGTCTAGGATGAACGCATTAGCGTTCCGCTGTAGATTAAAGTAGGAGGTGCATTCTTAGTAATGAAGAAAGCAATATTAACAACAAAAGTCGGAATGACTCAAATATTCAATGAAGATGGTGCTTTAACAGCTGTGACTGTATTACAGGCAGGCCCGTGTGTGGTTACCCAGATTAAAACCGTAGAGAATGATGGCTATAGTGCTGTCCAGGTTGGTTTCGGCGATATCAGAGAGAAGCTTGTAACAAAACCATTAAAAGGACATTTTGCCAAAGCAGGTTCTCCGGTTAAAAGATTTTTAAGAGAATTCAAATTTGAAGATGCCTTAAATTATGAGCCTGGTCAGGAAATTAAAGCAGACATATTCAGTGCCGGCGACAAGATTGATGCTACTGCGAAATCAAAAGGTAAGGGATTCCAGGGAGCCATCAAACGCCACGGACAATCCAGAGGTCCGATGACTCATGGTTCTAAATTCCATAGACATGCCGGTTCCAATGGATCGGCGACAAGCCCGGGCAGAGTATTCAAAGGGAAGAAGATGCCAGGTCGTATGGGAAATGTAAAGATAACAGTTCAGAATCTTGAAGTTGTTCAGATCGATGCAGATAAGAATCTCATCTTGGTTAAAGGTTCGGTACCGGGACCAAGGAAATCAATGGTAGTAATTAAGGAATCAACGAAAGCATAATTGCTGAAGGAAGGAGGACATACAGATGGCAAAGGTATCTGTTTATAATATCGAAGGCAATCAAGTTGGCGAAATAGAGCTTAATGATGCCGTGTTTGGCGTCAATGTGAATGAACATCTCGTGCACAGAGCTGTGGTTAATCAACTTGCAGCAAAGCGTCAGGGAACTCAGAGTGCAAAAACACGCTCAGAAGTTCGTGGCGGCGGAAAGAAACCGTGGCGGCAAAAGGGAACCGGTCATGCAAGACAAGGCTCCATCAGGGCTCCCCAGTGGACAGGCGGCGGCGTGGTATTTGCACCGAAGCCAAGAGATTACAGCTTCAAGATGAATAAGAAGGAAAAGAGGGCGGCACTTAAGTCCGCATTAACCTCCAGGGTCAATGAAAATAAAATCGTTGTTTTAGACTCGTTTGAACTGAATGAAATTAAAACAAAACAATTTAAAGCTGTGATGGACAATTTGAAAGTATCCAAAGCATTAGTAGTGCTGAATGATAAAAACGAGAATGTGACCATGTCGGCAAGAAATATACCTGGTGTTAAAACAGCTTATACAAATACAATCAATGTTTACGACATCTTAAAGTATGACACATTAGTGCTTACTCAGGATTCGGCAGCTACGATTCAGGAGGTGTATGCATAATGGCTGATATTAAATATTACGATGTTATATTAAAACCGGTCGTAACTGAAAAGAGTATGAATGTCATGGCGGAGAAGAAATATACTTTTTATGTTCATCCGCAGGCCACGAAAGCTCAGGTTAAAGAAGCTGTTGAAAAAATGTTCGAAGGAACCAAGGTTTACAGTGTCAACACCATGAACTGTGAAGGTAAGACAAAAAGACGGGGAGCAACCTCCGGAAAAACAGCTAAAAGAAAGAAAGCAATTGTAAAATTAACAGCTGAAAGCAAAGATATCGAAATCTTCGAGGGGCTGTAGAGTGTGAAGAATAAATCTTTCACATCGTGTAACTTATACGCAAATAAGCGTGATAATAAATCAGACACTTGAAAGGAGTGAATAACGTGGGTATTAAAAAATACAACCCATATACACCTTCCAGAAGGCATATGACGGGCTCTGACTTTGAAGAAATTACAAAAACAACACCGGAAAAGTCGTTGGTGGTTTCATTAAGTAAAACCGCAGGTCGTAACAATCAAGGTAAAATCACTGTAAGACATCGCGGAGGCGGTGCAAAGCGCAAATATAGAATGATTGATTTTAAACGTAGAAAAGACGGTGTTCCGGCAACAGTAACAGCCATAGAATATGATCCCAACAGGACAGCAAACATCGCATTACTTATTTATGCAGACGGCGAAAAAAGATATATTTTAGCCCCTAACGGATTAAAAGTCGGCCAGAAAGTAATGAATGGACCGGAAGCGGAAATCAGAGTAGGCAACTGTCTGGAAATTTCAAATATTCCGGTTGGTACGCAAGTTCACAATATTGAATTATATCCCGGCAAAGGCGGACAGTTGGTACGTTCAGCAGGAAACTCAGCACAGTTAATGGCTAAAGAAGGAAAATACGCAACCCTTAGATTGCCATCAGGCGAGATGAGAATGGTTCCAATTGGTGCAAGAGCAACAATAGGACAAGTTGGAAATATTGATCATGAGTTGATTAATGTAGGTAAAGCAGGTCGCAAGCGTCACATGGGCTTCCGCCCGACAGTGCGTGGTTCTGTAATGAATCCCAATGACCATCCTCATGGTGGTGGTGAAGGCAAGACAGGTATCGGCCGTACGGGCCCGGTAACACCTTGGGGTAAACCGGCGCTTGGTCTTAAAACCCGTAAGAAAAACAAGAAGTCAAATAAGTTGATTGTTAGAAGACGCGACGGAAGTTTGATTAAATAGAAGAATCTAAGGAGGTTAAATTAATGGCCAGATCATTAAAAAAAGGACCATTTGCAGATGATCATTTGCTGAAAAAAGTAGATGCTATGAATAAAGCCGGTGATAAAACCGTTATAAAAACATGGTCACGCCGATCAACAATCTTCCCTCAGATGGTTGGGCATACAATAGCAGTTCATGATGGCAGAAAACATGTGCCTGTATACATTACAGAAGATATGGTTGGACATAAATTAGGAGAATTCGTAGCAACAAGAACCTATAGAGGGCACAGTAAAGACGAAAAGAAATCTAAACGTAGTTAGATGTAAAGGTTGAAAGGAGGCTAATTCATGGCTAAAGGACATAGATCCCAGATAAAAAGAGAGAGAAATGCCAATGCAGATACAAGACCGAGCGCTAAGTTATCTTACGCAAGAGTGTCTGTGCAAAAGGCATGCTTTGTTCTGGACGCAATCCGTGGGAAGGATGTGCAGAGCGCATTGGCGATATTGGCATATAATCCAAGATATGCTTCAAGCTTAATAGAGAAGCTGTTAAAGTCCGCCATTGCAAATGCTGAGGTCAATAATGGTATGGATAAAGATAGATTATATGTTGAAGAGTGTTATGCAAATAAGGGACCGACAATGAAAAGAGTAAAACCCAGGGCACAAGGAAGGGCTTACCGTATTGAAAAAAGAATGAGCCATATTACAATTGTGCTTAATGAAAGATAAGGAGGACAATCATGGGACAAAAAGTTAATCCTCACGGCCTGCGAGTCGGAGTTATTAAGGATTGGGACTCTAGGTGGTATGCGGAAAAAGATTTTGCCGATAATCTGGTAGAAGATTATAACATCAGGACATACCTTAAAAAGAGATTATATAATTCAGGTATTGCAAGAATTGAAATTGAAAGAGCTTCAGACCGACTTAAAGTCATTATCTATACAGCAAAGCCAGGTGTGGTTATTGGAAAAGGCGGTTCTGAAATAGATAAAGTAAAGGCGGAAGTTCAAAAACTTACCAATAAGAAATTGTTATTAGATATTAAAGAAGTAAAAAGACCTGATAAAGATGCTCAATTAGTTGCCGAAAATATTGCTGCTCAACTAGAAAACCGTACTTCTTTCAGACGTGCTATGAAATCATCAATGCAAAGAACCATGAGAGCCGGTTGTCTGGGTATTAAGACTTCTGTGTCGGGACGTTTAGGCGGTGCTGATATGGCACGTACGGAATTTTACAGTGAAGGAACCATTCCGCTGCAAACACTCAGAGCAGATATCGACTACGGGTTTGCAGAAGCAGACACGACTTTCGGGAAAATAGGTGTTAAAACCTGGATTTATCATGGTGAAATTCTTCCAGAGAAAGCTAGTAAGGAAGGGAGAGATAAATAATGTTAATGCCGAAGAGAGTAAAGCGCCGTAAACAATTTCGCGGCAGTATGGCCGGAAAAGCGCTGCGTGGCAATAAAATAACTTATGGTGAATACGGTATTGTAGCTATGGAACCAGGCTGGATTAAGTCCAATCAGATTGAAGCAGCCCGTATTGCCATGACACGTTACATCAAACGTGGAGGGAAAGTATGGATTAAAATATTCCCTGACAAACCAGTAACTACTAAACCAGCTGAAACACGTATGGGTTCCGGTAAAGGAACGTTGGAATATTGGGTAGCAGTTGTTAAACCGGGCAGAGTAATGTTTGAAATTGCGGGCGTACCTGAGGACGTAGCAAAAGAAGCTCTTCGTCTTGCGGTTCACAAGCTTCCCATCAAATGTAAGATTGTTTCTCGCGCAGACCTAGAAGGCGGTGATAACGGTGAAAACTAAAGAATATGTAAAAGATTTAAAGACTAAATCCGTTGAAGAGTTAAATGGTGAATTAGTCAACGCTAAAAAGGAGCTTTTTAATCTGAGATTCCAAAATGCAACAAATCAATTAGAGAACACATCTAGAATTAAAGATGTCCGTAAAAATATTGCCAGAATTCAAACAGTGATCACTGAAAAGGCAAATGCGGCAAATTAGCCTGGAAAGGAGGAATTGTTGTGGAAGAGAGAAATCTGAGGAAAACAAGAGTAGGCAAAGTTGTCAGTGACAAGATGGATAAGACAATTGTTGTTGCAATAGAAAATCGTGTAAGACATCCTCTTTATAAGAAGATTATAAATAGAACTTATAAGTTGAAAGCTCATGATGAGTTGAATGATTGCAAGATTGGTGATAGAGTAAGAGTAATGGAGACAAGACCATTATCCAAAGATAAAAGATGGAGACTTGTGGAAATTATCGAAAGAGCTAAATAATTAGCGTATATTTAGGAGGTAAAGTCATGATTCAACAAGAGAGCAGACTTCGGGTTGCTGACAATACCGGTGCCAAAGAATTACTTTGTATCAGGGTATTAGGTGGTTCGACCAGAAGATATGCAAGCATCGGTGATATCATTGTAGCCACGGTTAAAGATGCAACACCAGGCGGAGTTGTCAAAAAAGGCGATGTCGTCAGGGCGGTTGTTGTTCGTACAGTAAAAGGTGCCCGTAGGAAAGACGGTTCTTATATTAGATTTGATGAGAATGCGGCAGTGATTATCAAGGATGACAATAATCCAAGGGGAACACGTATCTTTGGACCTGTAGCAAGAGAGTTAAGAGAAAAACATTTCATGAAAATAGTTTCATTAGCACCAGAAGTACTATAAGGGAGGTGTCGACTGTGTCAAAGATTAATACTAAATCTAAGATTAAAATTAAAAAAGGTGATTTAGTCAGAGTAATCACCGGTAGAGATAAGGGCAAAGACGGCAAGGTTATGAAAGTTAATCATAAAGACAACACCTTAGTTGTAGAAGGGGTGAATATGATAACAAAACATACAAAACCGTCGGCTCAGAATCAACAAGGTGGCATTGTTCACCAGGAAGGTCCTATTGATGTATCAAACGTCATGTATCTTTACAATGATAAAGCTACAAGAATCGGTTACCAGATAACCGATGGAAAAAAAGTACGTATTGCAAAGTCAACAGGCGATGTTATTGATTAATACGTGGAAGGAGGTCACCAAAGTTGAGTAGAATGCAAGAAATTTACACCAATGAAATCGTTCCGGCAATGGTTTCAAAGTTTGGTTATAAGAATATGATGGAAGTTCCAAAGTTAAACAAAATTGTTGTCAATATGGGTGTTGGTGAAGCTAAAGAAAATTCTAAAATTTTAGATTCTGCCGTTAAAGATATGGAAATCATCACAGGCCAGAAGGCTGTTGTGACTAAAGCCAGAAAATCCATAGCCAACTTTAAATTAAGAGAGGGCATGTCTATCGGCTGTAAAACGACGCTTAGAGGAGTTAGAATGTATGAGTTCGCGGATCGCCTGATTACTTTAGCACTGCCACGCGTCCGTGACTTTAGAGGTGTTAATCCCAATTCATTCGATGGCAGAGGGAATTATTCTTTGGGTATCAAAGAACAGTTGATATTCCCTGAAATTGAGTATGATAAAGTGGATAAAGTCAGAGGTATGGATGTCGTATTCGTTACGACAGCGAAGACTGATGAAGAAGCCCGTGAATTATTAAGATTGTTTGGCATGCCATTCAGAAAGCAGTAAGGAGGGAATTTCATGGCTAAAACAGCAATGAAAATTAAACAGCAGCGTCCTGCAAAGTTTTCAACCAGAGCTTATAACCGCTGCAGAATTTGTGGACGTCCACATGCTTATTTAAGAAAATATGGAATTTGCAGAATTTGTTTCCGCGAATTAGCATATAAAGGACAAATCCCAGGTGTTACAAAAGCGAGCTGGTAAGATATTGAGGAAGGAGGCAATTTAAATGACGATGAGCGATCCAATTGCAGATATGCTTACTAGAATTCGTAATGCAAACACTGCAAAACATGATACAGTAGATATTCCGGCATCAAAGATGAAAGAATCTATTGCAAAAATTCTTTTAGATGAAGGTTATATTAAAAACTATGAAACAACAGAAGATGGTGTCATCCGTACAATTAAAGTTACATTGAAATACGGTGCCGATAAAAACAAGAAGACAATCACAGGCCTTAAAAGAATTTCTAAACCAGGTCTTCGTGTATATGCAAAGAGCGACGATATCCCTAAAGTACTTGGCGGTTTGGGCGTAGCCATTATCTCAACCAATAAAGGGGTAATGACCGATAACGAGGCCAGAAATCAAAAAGTTGGCGGAGAAGTTTTAGCATTTGTGTGGTAGGTAATTAAATAAAGAATATGGAGGTACGGGCATGTCACGTATAGGAAAAATGCCAATCGCTATACCTGCAGGTGTGACTGTAGATATAGCAGAAAATAATAAAGTGACTGTAAAAGGTCCCAAGGGTACGCTGGAAAGAGTGTTGCCTATGGAAATGGAAATTAAACTGGAAGCTGAAAGTGTAACTGTTACACGACCAAATGATCTTAAGAAAATGAAATCCCTGCATGGTTTGACCAGAACGCTTATTAATAACATGGTTGTGGGCGTAACCAACGGCTATTCAAAGGTTCTTGAAATTAATGGTGTGGGCTACAGGGCACAGAAACAAGGAAACAAATTAGTTTTATCTCTGGGATATTCCCATCCCGTAGAAATGGAAGATCCTAAAGATTTAACCATAACATTAGAAGGTCAGAATAAAATCATCGTTTCCGGTATTGACAAAGAAAAAGTCGGCCAATACGCAGCAGAAATCAGAGATAAAAGAAGACCGGAACCTTACAAGGGCAAAGGTATCAAGTATGCTGATGAAGTTATCAGACGTAAAGTCGGTAAAACTGGGAAGAAATAAGTAAAGGAGTGAAAAAGATGGTTAAAAAAGAAGCTAGTTCTACAATTCGTGAGAAAAAGCATAGAAGATTACGTAATCATTTGGCAGGAACTGCCGAGCGTCCTCGTCTGGCTGTGTTTAGAAGCAATAATCATATTTACGCTCAAATTATCGATGATACGATTGGTAATACTATCGTAGCTGCTTCCACATTAGAAAAAGAAGTGGGAGCTGATGTAGAGAAAACCAACGATACTGCCGCCGCAGCTGCTGTAGGTACGCAGGTCGCAAAGAAAGCATTAGATAAAGGTATTACAAGCGTAGTATTCGATAGAGGCGGATATATTTATCAAGGTAAAGTCAAGGCATTAGCAGATGCAGCTAGAGAAGCTGGATTAAAATTCTAGCAAGGAGGAGAATAAATGAAGCGTACAATTATTGATGCTGGTCAATTGGAATTAACTGAAAAAGTAGTATCAATTAAACGTGTTACTAAAGTTGTTAAAGGCGGACGTAACTTCAGATTCGCAGCTTTAGTTGTTGTTGGAGACGGCAATGGGCACGTTGGTGCCGGATTAGGCAAAGCGACTGAAATCCCGGAAGCAATCCGTAAAGGAAAAGAAGATGCCATGAAAAAGCTGATCGCAGTGCCATTAGATGATAATGGAAGTATCACGCATGATTATATGGGCAAATTTGGAAGTGCTTCTGTTTTGTTAAAGAGGGCACCTCAAGGTACAGGTATCATCGCAGGAGGTCCGGCACGTGCGGTACTGGAGCTTGCGGGTTATAAAAATATACGTACAAAATCTTTAGGATCAAATAATAAACAAAACGTAGTTCTTGCGACAATTGAAGGTTTAGGAAGTTTAATGACGCCTGAAGCAGTAGCTAAAAAACGTGGGAAATCCATAGAAGAGATTTTGGCATAAGAAGGAGGCATATGAAATGGCAGATAAATTAAAGATAACTTTAGTTAAGTCTACAATTGGTGCAATTCCTAAACATAAAAAAACTGTTGAGGCATTAGGACTCCGGAAGTTGAATAAAACTGTCGAGATGCCAGATAATGCAGCAATCAGAGGCATGGTACAACAAGTAAAACATTTAGTGAAAGTTGAAGAGATTTAATTTGTAAAGTAAGGAGGTGCACGATATGAATTTATCAGAATTACGACCGGCCAAAGGCTCAAAACAGGGCGACCGTTTCCGTAAAGGCCGTGGACATGGTTCGGGTAACGGGAAAACCGCAGGAAAGGGTCATAAAGGTCAAAAAGCTCGCTCAGGCGGAACAAGACCTGGTTTTGAAGGCGGACAGATGCCGTTGTATAGAAGAATACCCAAACGTGGATTTACAAATCGTAATAGCTTGACGATTGTTGGCATCAACGTAGATACACTCAATGTATTTGACGATGATGCGGTAGTTTCCGTTGGAACGTTGATTGAAAGAGGTATTATCAAGAACCCTAAAGATGGCGTTAAAATTCTTGGGAATGGAGAACTTACTAAGAAATTAACTGTTAAGGCTAATGCATTCAGTGCAGGCGCAGAAGAAAAAATCAAGGCTCTTGGTGGAACTGTAGAGGTGGTTTAATGCTGAACACACTAAAGAATGCTCTGAAAATTAAAGATATCCGTAAAAGGATTATATTTACTTTTATGATATTGATAGTCGTACGTTTAGGCAGTCAGCTTCCGACACCGGGGGTTGACAGTGCGCTTTTTTCTTCATGGTTTTCTTCTATTACAGATAACGCAGGAGGGGCACTGGATTTTCTCAATGCCATGACCGGTGGTTCTTTGAGCAACCTGTCAATTTTGGCACTGGGTATTAATCCGTACATTACGTCTTCCATTATTATGCAGCTTTTAACGATTGCTATTCCAAAGTTGGAAGAGATGCAGAAAGAAGGGGAAGACGGAAGAAAGAAAATCCGTGAAATCACCCGTTATGTGACTGTCGCTTTGGCGCTTTTAGAAGGTGGAGCTATGGCTTACAGCTTTTACAGAAGTGGCTATTTATATTTCAATAGCTTTCTGGGTATTATAATGGTAACAGTTGTTTTGACAGCCGGATCTGCATTTTTGATGTGGGCTGGAGAGCAAATCACGGAAAATGGTGTGGGCAATGGAATCTCAATGGTTCTTTTGTTTAATATCATTGCAAGACTGCCTCAGGATTTCCAAAAATTATATGATATCTTCATTGCCGGAGCAACCAATATTGTAACCGGTACAATGGCGGTAATTATTATCATATGTGTACTGCTGTTTATGGTGGTATTCGTTGTTTATCTGCAAGGCGGAGAGCGGAGAATACCCGTTCAATACTCGAAAAAAGTTGTTGGCAGGAAAATGCTTGGCGGTCAATCGACCCATATTCCTTTAAAAGTTAATACTGCCGGTGTTATACCGATTATCTTTGCATCATCCTTAATGTCTATACCTAGTATTGTCATTAACCTTTTAGGGAAGTCCCCAACAGGTGTCTGGGGACATATTGTGAGTGCAATGAACAGTAATAATTGGTGTGTACCTTCGGCCCCGTGGTATAGTATTGGTCTGTTGGTATATATTGTACTTGTCGTTTTCTTTGCATATTTCTACACTTCGATTACATTTAATCCGATTGAAGTCGCAGACAATATGAAAAAGCAAGGAGGCTTTATACCGGGAATCCGTCCGGGTAAGCCAACTGTAGATTATTTAGTAAAGATATTAAACAATATTATTTTTATTGGCGCACTCGGACTTGTTATCATAGCTTTCATTCCCTTTTTCTTTTCGGGAGTATTTGGCGCAAGTGTATCCTTCTTAGGAACCTCACTTATCATTATGGTTGGTGTCATTCTGGAAACACTCAAACAAGTCGAATCTTTAATGCTGGTACGCCATTACAAAGGATTTTTGAATGAATAATGAAACTAAAACCGCTCTGCTGTTTATTAAGCCAAATACGTTTAATTGTGTTCAGGCTTAGTAGGCACATGGTGGTTGATGAAACAAGTTGTTGGACATATGGAGAATATTTATTATGAAAATAATTATGTTAGGTGCCCCAGGAGCGGGTAAAGGTACACAGGCAAAGAAGATTGCCGAGGTATGCAAGATTCCACATATATCAACTGGAGATATTTTCAGAGCTAATATTAAGAATGGGACAGGACTAGGTCAAAAGGCAAAGGAATATATGGACCAAGGGTTACTTGTACCGGATGAATTAGTTTGTGATCTCGTTGTTGATCGAATTCAACAACCTGACTGTAAAAAAGGGTATATTTTAGATGGTTTCCCAAGGACAATTCCTCAGGCGGAAGCATTAACAAATGCCCTTAATGCGATTGACGAAAAGATGGAATACGCAATTAATATTGAGATTCCAGATGAAAATATAATCAGGAGAATGTCAGGTCGCAGAGCATGTGTCGGGTGTGGAGCAACATATCATCTTGTGTATAATCCGCCAAAAATAGAAAATATCTGTGATGTATGCGGCGAAAAACTCATTCTCCGTGAAGATGATAAACCGGAAACGGTTAAGAAAAGGTTGGATGTTTATCATAATCAAACTCAGCCATTAATAGACTATTATGAAAAGCAGAACATCTTAAAAGATGTTGACGGGACAAAGAGCATGGATGAAGTTTTTAAGGATATCCTAGCAATTTTAGGAGTTTAATACGATGGCAGTAACGATAAAGTCTGAAAAGCAAATAGTATTGATGAAAGAGGCTTGCCGTTTGATAGCCATAACCCATAATGAGTTGGGCAAGGCACTTAAGCCGGGAATGTCTACAATGGATATTGATCGGCTGGGAGAGCAAATTATTCGTGATTTTGGCTGTATTCCTAATTTTAAGAATTACAATGGCTATCCGGCTTCAATTTGTGTTTCGGTTAATGATGAGGTTGTCCATGGGATCCCATCAGCAAAACGTATTTTAAAAGAAGGGGATATCGTGAGCTTAGATGCCGGGCTGATTTATCAGGGCTATCATTCAGATGCCGCCAGAACATGGGGGATTGGTGAGATATCATCGGATGCCAGACGCCTAATTGATGTTACCAGACAAAGTTTTTTTGAAGGTATTAAATGTGTCAAAGAAGGGAATCATCTATATGAAATCTCCGGAACAATACAGAATTATGTAGAAAGCAACGGATATTCTGTGGTAAGGGATTTGGTCGGTCATGGCATTGGGACGCATCTTCACGAGGATCCGCAAATACCTAATTTCAAGCAAAAGGGAAGAGGTATTAAGCTTCAAGCCGGCATGACTCTGGCTATTGAGCCAATGGTAAATGGCGGAAGCTATGATGTTGAATGGCTTGATGATGACTGGACAGTGATTACACGTGACGGTTCACTTTCAGCCCATTATGAGAATACGGTATTAGTGACTAAAGATGGCTGCGAAATATTAACATTATTAGATTGATGGCAGGTGTATTTATGAGTGAACGTTATCAATTTGCAAGGTTTGCCTCGTCAAAGGCAGGACGCGATAAGAACCAGTTATATATCATCTTAGATGCAGCAGACGATTATGTATATGTCGTGGATGGCAGATTAAAAACTTTGGAAAAGCCAAAACGTAAAAACGTCAGGCACATTCAAATTATTAATGAGATAGATATGGAGTTAGTTCGAAAGAAAAAGAACAATGAAGCCATAAGTAATGAAGATATTAAAAGAGCCATTAAGCTTTATAAATCCCGTATTTAAGTTGACAGGAGGTAAAAATGTCAAAAACAGATGTTATTGAAGTCGAAGGTGTTGTTATTGAAAAGCTGCCAAATGCCATGTTCCAGGTTGAATTAGAAAATGGACACAAAGTTTTGGCCCATATTAGCGGTAAATTACGTATGAATTTTATTAAAATTTTGCCAGGTGATAAAGTTACTATTGAGTTGTCTCCCTATGATTTGACAAAAGGCAGAATTATTTGGAGAGATAAGT
>Ga0153983_1000052_pt1 | contig 25443 bp, 35 predicted proteins | sample TSGA067MetaG_FD_104693 | JGI IMG/M metagenome (GOLD analysis project Ga0153983, IMG submission 104693) | Attine ant fungus gardens microbial communities from Georgia, USA - TSGA067 MetaG | ecosystem: Host-associated > Fungi > Mycelium > Unclassified | place: USA: Georgia, Alexander Wildlife... | reverse complement strand
TCAGCAGCCTTGTCACCTTTTTCCCTTAAAACCTCAATCACCTTCATCATGCAGGGATGTGCCGTCATTGACACTTCCGTAACCGCCGATGATAATGCCGAAAAATATTCTATATCCGTGTTCTTAACACCTGTTAAATAAGTCAATACGGATAATGCCAGTTCGGCGGCATCCTTACCCGATAAAATCATGTAAGGGTCAAGCAGTCCGGCATGTGCTTCATAGGAAGATAATTCAATGACATGAATCTGTCCCTCCAGCTCAACCAAGTCCTTTGTCCAATTCCCACGCTCACCTTTTGGGTCAAGCAGTAGTACCTTCGCCCCGGCAAGCACCGCCAGATAAACAATCAGATTCGCCAGAAAAGACTTACCGCCGCCAAGGGAACCCGTAAAACTGGCGGATGCGGAATTGGTTACCGTCCCTTTAATTCCCTGTACCGCTATCGATGGGTTTAAGTAAACCAACCGTTCCAAAACCCCGGTCGTGCCTACAAAGAACCCGGCATCATCACCCAATTTCTTAACCGCTCCAAACATACCGCTTGCCAACGTATCCGGCTCCATATGATGAACGTAATCACTGACATGCATATGTGCCCCCGGTAAAAATTCATTAAACAACAGAAACTGGTCTCCGTGCGGCTGCTCAAGGACAAAGTTACAGGTGCGCCGATAGAAATTTTTCACATACCTAGTACGTTCCCTTAATTCCTCTTTCGTCCCTGCTGATATTCCAAAGACAATGCTCGTTTTTAGCAACGGCATCTGTGAACTTGATTCTAATCGTGATTCCAGCTTATGCAGTTCGTTTTGAGCATTAAGAACGTTATTACTCACCCGCTCACCGGATTCAGCTGCAAATTCACCTTCCGCACTTACCTCCTTTTTCTTCCCGGAAACCAACCTTCTTGCCACATCATTCTCGACATAAGAAACCCGGATACTTAACTCCATTGGAAATTTAAAGTTCTGCATCATGTAGATATACTCACAGCCGGGAAACAACATTTGATACGGAATCCGGCTGACGGGCAAAAATGCCGCATAGCCTTCTTTATCACCTTTGCTTAACCTGATATGATTAAGCGGTGTATCATCAACATAACCTTCTGTCAACCGCAAAATATCCTTGCCCTCAATATAACGTCTGCCCTGCTTTAATTCATAATCAGGCTTTATGGCTATCGCTTTTTCTTTCACCTCCATGCCACGGACAAAGCTTCTTTCAATTAATAACTGGATATCCTCTTCCTTAATCCTTGTAACACTTAAGCTTGCCAGAACCTTGGTCAGTGTCATTTCTTCCAACCGTCTGTACCGCCGTATGTCTGATTCCAAAATAACAAATCCGAGATTGGACATTTGATAAAGCGATTGTTTGACATCCGTCATTGCCAGACGAAAACTTTCAACGATGCCGGCATCTTCATTGACATTTAATTTAACACCTATTAAAAAACGATAATTAATACTGTCGTCATAATACTTTTCAAGGTATTGTTCCACCACCTCATCTAAATGCCTGATGCCGACATCTTTTAACATGCCGTCAATTGTTTGTCTAAACTCATTTGAAACATCACCAATCGATAAATATTCAGGAATGACTAAAAAATGGACATCAGCTTTGATATCCCAACAAAAAGATGCTAAACGTTTTTCAATCTCTATTTTCTTATCGTCACTTTTAAAATCATAATCGTATGAACTTAATTCATAATATGCCCACACACCATTTTCCCCATAGACGATATTTCCATCGTAATACTTCACTGGAAACTTATAATCCACTCATTCGACCTCCCATTCTTCAAATAAAATCCTTTATCCAATTACCACTCTCCCCTTTCAACTTCTTTTTCCTTTTTAAATCTGATTCTTAAACAAATTCATTTGTTCTTATCCTTCATTATCAATCTCACTATCGTACTTACTTGACGTTATATCGTCCGTTATAATACGTTCTCCCAAGTCATCAAACGCACATGGTCTCACATCTATTGCATCTCCTATGTTTTGTACAATACTCAAGTAGTTTACTTTTCCGTTACCTTTGTACTTTTGGAGATTCATCAATTGCTCGCCAAGCCCTGATTTCATCTGCTGCTCCCAGCGTTCCGGATGTGTCTGCCGTAAGATTGACATGTGATTGTCTTTAAATGCTATATCCGTACAACACCCAACACATCCATTTCGTTTAATACGACATATTTCTCCCTTAGTATTTGTATATTCTATATCGTATAACGAAGTATAAGGCACTTCAAAACGATGTATGTACTCCCAGATATCCTCATCTCGCCATATGCCGAGCGGATTCACGTGATAAAACTTTGGCGCATGTGGTCTATGGCTCTCAAATATATAACCTCTAGTTGCAAAGGATAATAATCTGCTGTGACTTTCTGCCGCCATTAAGCCTTTCATAATTACATCAACGCCAAGCTCCGCCTGCTTCTTCTCCGAAGGCTCTTTTTTTAAGATTGAACAACAATGATTAGATGTCTTAACATGGCGAATTAGATTGTAATACTCTAACGTTTCTTGTTTCTCCGATTCCGATTCCGAAAACCTTAAAAAGCAATCAATATTAATTCTTTTCGCTGTTAATTTCGATGCTGCCTTTCCTAAAATCGGATAGCCATACTGGTCTACACACCAGTTAAATGATTTCATTGTTCCTTTTTTCCAGACAAGTCCTCTCATTCTGAATGATTCCCACATTTCTGGTGTCGCTTTTTTCTCTAGGGAGACAGTGGATTTCAGCTTTCCATCTTTCTTTAAAACTTCTCCGATTTTGTCCTCTTTAATTAGCCATTCTAAAACTTCCTTTTGTGCCTCGTATTTTAATCCATCTTCTGACAACCTATCCGGCATTACTTCATGAAACTGTACATTCTCATTGCTCCACTCTTCTCCAAGCTTTTTTGCAAACTTTAAACTTTCCGGAAACTCAACTGTTGTATTCCCAAAAATTACATGATATTTGGCATCTGGAAAATATGTCCTAATCAGATGCCAGAGCACTGTAGAATCTTTTCCTCCACTAAATGCAACGCTAACCGCACTTTTCGATAATTCAAATCCTTGTTTGATTGCTCCTACCGCTTTTTCAATTTTATAATCAAGCGGTTTTTTCTGTTCTTCCATTACCTGTTTAAAATTATATACTACACTCATTTTTTTCCCCACAGGAGAAACCCGGGTTTATGCGGCCGCAAAATCCTTCTCTCTTTCCCCTTTCCATCTTTTCAAAATAAAGGCAGGGAGAATGTTGTCTTTCCCTGCCATAACACTGATTGTATCCTTTGATTTGATTGTCTCGTCCGCAACAGCCCTGATTACCTATAAAACGTATACAATCAAAACATTCAATTGCCATAAAATTGCTCCTGATTAATTCCTGTCTTATTTTCTCTTTCTGTGTGCCAGAATTATGTCTTAAAGCATTCACAAGCTGTCTTCCCTTTAACTGTCTCTCTTTTTTCGTCACCGCTGACACCCACTTTCCACACCGTCCAATGATACCTGCATTTGCCATGCCGCTTTACCGGCTGATATCGATTCAGATGATGGGTAGATACCATATACATCAACAAGGTGATGATAAAGCGATGAAGACCCTTGCCATCAAGCTTTACACGGCTCATACCCCACGCAAAAAGACACGGCAGCAACCCATACTGCATTAACAGGTTGACATTATGAAGCCCTACCAGTGAAAACACCATTGTTATTAAAACCAAACCGATAAAATAATAGGCTATCTGTGCATACTCAACACTAAAGGGTAACTTGATTCGCTCAATGCTGTATAACTTCTTCTTGATTCTCCAAAGGGAATCATAATTATGAACAACCATGCATACACCTCCCTTAACCAAATATCTTCTTTACAAAACTTACAAATAAGTTCACGACAAAACCGCCGTCAACAACAAATATAGCGCAAATAAGCGCAGAGACCAAGAACCCGACGAATTTACCCATTTCCCTTTTGACAAGGTAAACAATCGCCATCACCGCCAGAAAACCAATCAGGACAGGCAGTGCCTGTGCTACAATCCATGATTGAAAATTTGTTCCTACATTCATATCAAACCCTCACCACCTAATCATTAATTGACTGAACAACATAACGTTCAGCCTGTTTTTGCAAATGAATTTCAACCGGAAGCAATACTGTCGCATTAGTAGATGCTTCAACTAAAGTCATCGTTCCTTTAACCTCAATACTATTTTCCTTTTCATACATCATTAAATCCGTTAAGGATTCAAAGCTATAAATACCTGTCAGACTTAATATATCGGCATTGGCACCCGTATAATAATCAAGCTCCGCCTGACTGCCACTTGTTAAGACCTTTAAAAACGTCTCACAAAATCCGGTAACTTCAATTGTCAATGTTTCATCAAATGTTATATTGTCTTCCTGTTCCTTTACTGCCTCCTCATCATCTGTTTCAGTCATAACCACCGCCGTTGGTGCTGTCACGATATAAGGAATAGCGGAAACAACAAAGTTTTGACCATCGGTACACAAAGGCACGACCACATATTTTTGATAGCTTCCTTTATCCTCCTCAACCATTTTAGTAACAACTTCCTGAACTTCCCCACCTTCTTCATTAGTTTTCGTGACCGTCGACTCTTTTTTTATCTGTTCTGTTAACGTATAACTCACAATCAGGGTAACATCACAGGCATCACTGCCGGTTTCTTCCATCTTCCATACGCTTACACCGGAGACACTGCTTTGACAAGTCACATCATTAATATGCAATCCTGCCTGTTCGTCAAGTCCATTTAACAAGTACTTACTTAAGCGTTCAGACCGTTCAGTAACCTTGTCTTCACCAAACGACCATGTATAATACTGTTTCATAAAATCAGATGCGAATTTCTTCGCACCCTCTGTATTGACAATGCTTTCCTGTACCTCCTGTTCTTCATAAAAGGCATTGACCTCATTCATTAAATTATCAGTCACATTGTTTAACTTTTCATCAAATCGAATCGTCCGGATAATGCTTACAATGCTTCCAAAAAATATCAAAACAAAAGTAATCCATAGAACGCACCTAAAAAACTTCCTGTAATCACGTTTTGGCATTGATGGCTTCTCTTTTCGCCTTCCAAATGCCCCTTCCGGTCTTTTCTCTTTTTTGGGAAGCTTCAATTTTTTTAATTTAATTTTCAAATATAAGACTACCTCCCATCTTCATGACTTGGAACAACCCTGCGGCTTTTTTTAATCAGATACCCGCATACCTCTTTAAGGATTTTAAAGACAATCCATATCGCACAAAACACGACCGCAATTTTAATACACTTACTTTCAAAAAACAACGTTAATTCTTTACGGACGCATATCTCTTCAAACCCCTTATGGCATAAAGAAATAAAACTTTCCAGACTTAAGGCAAAACCAAACCACCATAACATGATGGAAAAAAATCCGGATACATAAGAGGAAAGTCCTCTATCCGTATCCATCTCAAAGATAAGGCGAACCATCCGAACCGTGAACCCGGCAATAGCAGTAAGTGCCATAAAACCCCGGACATCACCTAAACATAATAAAACACCCTCTTTTGTAAAATCTAATGTTGCTCCCAACTGGCGACAAATATCGTCAAAAACCATAGACACAATCACACAGATTAAAAAACTGCCTACATAGCCATTCAAAAATCGCTCAAAAAAGGTGCAAATTTCTTCTAAATAATTTAATATGACTTTTTTACGCATCCCAACACTCCTCTTTATTATCATCATAAACACATCACCTCAAAAAACCGCTTTCAATCATTTTTTATAGGCAGTAAAGTCAATTACTGCCTATCTATCATCCATCTATCACCAGCCGATTATTTACCGTCCTTATTCCCATCAGCTTTTGGTGCTGCCGGAATACCTTTACCTGCTTCCATTGGAAAGATATCGGAAGCCGTAAACCGGAAATTAATCGTTGCAAAACCGTTACTTGACGTTGCAAACGGGTCAATACATACATCCTTTAATTTGACTTCCTTACCATAGCCTAGAGATTCCAATATCTCCGAATCAAAGGGGGCAGGTATAGACACCTCGAAAGAACCGCCTGCCTTATCAGATGTCATGCTGCATATATAACTTTCTATTATCCCGGTCTTTAATCCGTTTTCCCTTTTCTGTTTAGCTCTGTAACCAACCCACAATAATTTTCCCAATGATTCCTCTTTAATTTGCATCTGCATAACTTTATTTCCTCCATTATTTTATATTTTTTTTATTTACATTCAAGTGAATAAACGCTATAATTATAGTTGCTAAATTTATTTTGGGATTGCGTCAACAATCCCGCTTGGCTGCCTTAATCTTTTTGAGATATAAGGCAGTTTTTATGTCCTTCGCTTCATCATTTCACCATGCCCTTTCTGATTCGTTAGTGAATCACACTGCAAGAACTTTTAGTCACATATCGTGATACCCCTGCGTTGACAGCGGTCGGCTTCTTACATTTGTTTTAACCGTCACCTTTGATAAATGGTAGTGTAACCTCTGCTTATTCCAAGAATAAGTTTTTATTCAATTGTCATCGTTCTGATAAGCTGTCTCATCAGTGCCGGAAAACTCAACCTCCGGCAGACGCTTCCACCCATGAAAGCGTTTCGACTTCATTCAATTTTTAGCTCATAATCCTCAATGATTGTATCTTGCGGTACATATAAACGCTTTGCTGTTTCCCGACCATAATAATTTTTATCTATCTCTAAATAAGCCTGTTCGTCATTGCCTAAAGAATCATAGATGATAACATCCTCTGCGTCCATCTCTATCAACTGTTTCCCACCATCGTCAAGAACCTTATATGCTACATAATATTTCTTTGTACTCATGTCCCCAAAGCCCAGGATAAAAGAACCTTTGATATCTGTCTCATAATTAAGGGCAACGATATTAATCACCTCGGTTTCCACGTAATTTTCAATTTCGCTATGTATTTCTTTCACTCGCTCCGAGTACTCACTCATTTTGTCACCGGCTTTACCCATTAGCCATATTAAAAGTATAATGACTGCTGCCACTCTAAAAATAAATTTTATTAAATCCCCATATTTTATATTTCTCATCACTATCCTCCCTTAAAAACATTTTGACAATGCTTTAAAAATATCCTCATAATATGTATCCGGTTCATAGGTTGAAATTCTTGCAGAGCCATTGATTAATATCATTGCGTTAAGCATCTTATTCTTTGCCTCCTCTTCGTCGTCAAAGTCCTCTGTATATTCAAGCCATACATAACGCAACAGGCGGTCATATTTATCCCGATCGGATATGTCCTTTTGTAAATAGACAACATCACCGAATTTCACAAGGCTTTGCGTGAACCGGGATGCATAAAATCCTTCCTTAGAGTTTCTAAAGGCATCCGGATGAACACTTTCCGGACAATCAATCCCAATTAAACGAACTTTTTCAATCATTCCGTCTGCCATCCTTACCTTCAGCGTATCACCGTCCACTACCTTAATCACAGTAACCGCTTCAAAAGTTAAATCCCTTTGTTTGTCAAGCTCACGGTTTAGTAATAGATAAAAGAACCAGGAACAACCAAGGAAGAATAATACCACTGCTATCATCAGCCTTAATGCCAGAACGTTATCCATCTACACACCACCTTAGACCTGCATCCACAACGATATAGATTCTGTTCTTAACCGGATTGTAATCATGGGAAATCATCTCTTCCATTAACAGGTTTTTAAAATCCTCCTCATGACGTCCAATCTCCAATTCATCAAACAAATTTAACTTACCGTCATACAGATAACCATCTCTACCCAAGTCATAAATAATCAGATTCATGTTACCGCTGCCCATAAAGTTTAAATATCCCTTAACAGTCATGCTATCGCTCCCCCCCTAGCCTTTCTCTAATAAAACGCTAAAATAATCTGCCTGTTGGGAAATATAATTTGAGATACCTGCTTTTAATGCTGTTGCAAGAATGTCCTCACGTGTGCAGTCCGCAAATAGATATTTGCCTTCCCGTTCTATAGTCTCAAAGGATTCAATAATCAAATTTACATCTTTCTGCGACTTTTCATCTAATACTAAGTCTAGCTTAATTTGTATTTCTTCATAATTACTCATAGCTTCACCTTCCTAAATTTAAGACATTCTTCCTTCATACCAAGCGATAAATCTTAAAGGGTAAATATCATATTTATAATGACCACCTCTACATTTAACAGCTACCGCAAAATTATACATACCGCTTTGTAATATTTCCCTCACGCTTTCTTCTTGCTTGTATCCTAAAATTTCAGCTACAAGAGGTAGCGGGATTTTTTTATATTTTAAGATTTCCGGCTTATAGTAACTTTCCCATTGTTTATTTATATCTTTTATACCACTATCTGCCATACATAAATTTCCTCCCATCTAATCCAAAAAATATTCAATTGGTACATCAAAGTAAATAGCTATTCTTTGTATTTTGTCTATCTTTGGGGAACTCTTCCCGTTTTTCCAATCGGATAATGTGGCAGTTGCAATGCCAGTATCTTTAGCTACTCTATATAGCGTTAATCCCCTGTCCATTGTTAGCTTTTCAAACTTTTCATACATCAAGTTTCCTCCTTCCTTTTTTCCCTAAAGTATTGACATTGTATCGGAAATGCGATATATTATAGTTGTCGACGCTAATAAATATATTGCATTTCCGAAGTAAGAAAGTTTCCCGTATTCTATTACGGTTTTCTTTCATAGTGCTATATTATCACGGTTTTCCGATGATGTCAATAGTTTTTATGAAAGTTTTCTTACTTTATATTTGGAGGACTTTTAATGTATGAAGTATTTAAAAAACTATTAGAAATACACGGAATTACGGCTTATAAAGTGGCTAAAGATACTGGCATTGCAACTGCCACATTATCCGATTGGAAAAAAGGAAAAAGCAAACCAAAACAAGACAAAATGCAGAAAATAGCAGATTATTTCAATGTTTCAATAGAATACTTAAACACTGGAAAACCCCCTAATAAAGATGAAAATTATTATCTTGACCCCGAAACACGCAAGCTTGCACAAGAAATATACGAAAACCCCCAATATAGAGTTTTATTTGACGCATCAAGAAAACTAACGCCTGAAGACATTCAATTTGTAATCGACATGATTGACAGAATGAAACATGATTAAGGAGTTGTATCTAATTGAACAATATAAATACAGTAATGGCTAATATGCCAACTAAGATTAGAGCATATACAGTCGCTAATCAAGATAACACTTACACTGTTGTTTTAAACTCAAACCTAACATTTGAACAAAACAAAGCATCTTATAAACATGAACTATATCATATTAATAATGGCGATTATGATGATAATCGCAGAATTGAAAGACTTGAAATATATGCACACGGATTACATAAAGTAATGTAAATAAAGTTCTCATATTAACAATGCAAGAACTTTACATCGTATTACCTATAAATACAAGTGGTTACAAGATACAGTATCTATTCACAGCAAATTGTATTATAATCTTTAATTCTGAATCGAACCTTACAGCCTATTCAGATGAAAGGAATTTGACTATGGCAAAAAAAACAAATGGTAAAAAAAGAGAGAATGGAGCAGGCACATGGAAAGAAAGAACAGACGGCCTATTTGAGCTACGACTAAGCTTCGGAAGAGATTTCAATGGCAAATTAATACGAAAGTCCTTTTATGGTAAAACAAAAAAAATATGCCGAGATAAATCTAAAAAATATAGCGAACAGCTCCAACAAAAAGAAATTATCCACCAAGAAATAACCCTTGGCAATTGGATTAAACAGTGGCTTGTCACTTACAAGATGAATAAAGTTTCAGAAGGCACCTATCAAAATTATTTATATAACCGAGATATAATATTAAAACACGACCTTTCGAAGATGAAACTTCTCGATATAAAACCAATTCATATTTCTATTTTTTTTAACGATAATCACGAATACAGCGCTTCTGTACTAAAAAAATTAAAACTTATACTAAACGGTTCTTTTGAAGCAGCCATAGATAACGAATTATGCTATCAAAACCCAGTCAGAAAAATAAAACTTACTTACAAGAAAAAAAAAGAAAGAGATTACTTTACTTCCGAAGAATTAAATATCATTTACAATTTTGCTTCAATAGATACTTTTGGATATATTATTGAAACACTTTTACAAACCGGAATACGTTCCGGTGAATTACGAGCTTTAAAATGGAGTGACATTGATCTTAATAACAAACTACTATATATTAATAAATCTATCAAAGCCAATGGAAAGATAGGAACAACTAAAAGCAACAACTGCCGTACCATACCAATACCAGAAAAACTTTATACCACACTAAAAAATATTACTCCCGTAAACAATTATTTTACTAAAACAGAAAACTACCTATCTAAACATGGATTTCGTTCAAAATATGATACCTTTTTTGCTCATTTAAAAAATGAATATCCCAATGTAAGATTTTTAAGTCCTCACTGTTGCCGACACACTTACGCTTCAACTTTATTAACAAAAAACGTCCCCTTGAAATATATCCAGATACTATTAGGACATAATGATATTCAAACCACTGGGAATATTTACACACACACCGACATAAATGAAATTATAAACATGATTGATAAATTATAAGATAGTACCCCAACTATTACCCCAATAAACAATATTTCAGGATACTGTAAGACCACAAGTAATAACTCTGTGGCTCTATTATTCATTAATAGTCGCAATCTTTCGAGATTCAGGTTCTAGTCGGGGTTACCCGGTGGAGGTTCAAGTCCTCTTAGCCGCATCAAATGCAAGTAATCCGAACCATGAGCGACAGGTTTTTCCTGTCGGTGACGGGTTCGGATTTATTCTTTATCTGGAATAAGAATCAGGGGATAAGGCATTTATCCTTTTAAATGTAACCAGATTTTTATACAGTTAAATAATTTATTTTTGCGGAGGATAATATGTTGGAAGTAAAGTTTTATGAAATCAATTCTATTGACGATTCGCTTTTAATGTTTGCGGTTATCGTGTCTGAATATAATGGCAAGTGGATATTTTGCAAACATAAAGATAGAGACACTTTTGAAGTGCCGGGAGGACATAGAGAAGAAAATGAGTTAATCAATGACACTGCAAAACGAGAATTATTTGAGGAAACTGGCGCAACAAAGTTCAAATTAACGCCTATATGCGTATATTCAGTAATAAAAGATACCGAAACTTTTGGTTTACTATACTATGCCAAAATCGAAAAATTAGGTATACTTCCTACAAGCGAAATTGAAAGGATAGAACTATTTGATAATATACCAGAGCGTCTTACCTATCCCCTAATCCAGCCAAAACTTATGGAAAAAGTAGCTGAGACAATACATACGGGTTATCAGTAAGTAGTAAAAAAAAGTATGCTTGACGCTATCCAGCAGGGCATTCTGACATCTTCCACCAAACAGCGGCTTGACGAATTAGAGGAAAACAAGAGCAATCTGGAAGTGAGCATTTTGCAGGAGGAGATGCAAAGACCGTTGCTCACGCGGGAACAGGTCACATTCTGGATATGCCGCTTCCGGGAAACGGACGTTACCAAGCAGGAACAGCGGCAAAGGTTGATTGACAGCTTTATTAATTCGGTGTATCTTTATGAGGACAGGCTGATATTGACATTCAACTACAAGGACGGTACAAAGACCGTTTCCCTTAATGATATAGAGGGTTCAGATTTAGCAAGGTTCGGTGCATCGGCTCAAATCCAGTGAATACAGGGATTTGAGCCATTTTTATTGTCCAAATTGACATCACGATATTTACCAAGTGAAAGATAAAAATCACTCTTGTATTAACGATAAAATTATGATAAAATTATGATATAAAGAGTCGGAGGAGTGTTTTTATGATTCAGATTAGACCAGTTTCGGATTTGAGAAATAAATTCCCGGAAATAGAAAACATAGTAAAAGAAGGGGAATCGGTTTATTTGACAAAGAATGGGTATGGTTCAATGGTTGTTATGAGCCTTGAAAAATATGCTGAAATTACAGATGAAATCGAGTTGAAATTGGATGCGGCTGACAAATTGGCTGATGCAACAGATATTAGATTTACCCATGATGAAGTATTTTCAAGAATTAAGGGGAGGATAAATGGTGGACAGAAGCTACAAGATTAAATATTTACCCCTTTTTGAAGCTGATTTGATGGAGATAGTAGAATATATTACATTTAACTTGAAAAATCCAAAAGCTGCTGCTGATTTGGTTTCGGATGTGGAAAGATTAATATTAGAAAGATCAAATTGTCCATTAGCTTTTGAAGCTTTTGAATCAGTGCGTGATAGAGAATACCAGTATTATAGGATTTATGTCAGAAACTATGTTATATTCTACGTTGTGATGGATAATTCTCATGATTGTGACGGGATTATGGAAGTTAGAAGAATATTATATAATAAGAGAAAGAGAGATAAATATTTATAAATTCTAAACCACGGATTATCCATAGAGCCGTTCTTACTGTTTAGACTCTCTACTACAAAAAACAATTTATCACCTAACCACCCCACCATTACCTCAATAATCAAAAAAAGGGCACGGTTTTTCATGCCCCAATTTATTCTATTGTTTTTTCAGCGGCACATTAATATCTGGCAGGCTACAATTGACTATCTTTTTTATCTTTCCGAATTTCATCATTTATTTTTTGTATGTTATGTTTCCAGGTAAGATATTGTATGACCCATATTATCACATAAAGTGCGGCAAATATAGCAAAGTAACTGAGTACACCCATCAGAGAATGCGCCATCCAATGTGTAAAATATGCTATCGGCAACATCGAAAATGAAAGCAGCAAAAAATGTAAAATCGTTTGCTTAAAAACACTCCAATTTTCATTTTCCCATATGGCAGATCCTGCTGCACAGGCGGCTCCCAGAATACCACTTAGGACAAATTGAAGTGCGACTGCGTTAATTTCATTTTTGCACGCCTCTACTAAATCGGGAACTGCGGGCGAATAGTATCCATTTCCCCAGATTAAGGAAGTAACAATCGTTATTGTGTAGCCAATGAAAACACCAAGTGGAAACCCTAAGAATCCTCTGATAATAACCTTTCTTTTCATAATATTCACCTCATAATCCTAAGACCTGTTTAATTTTTGCAACATAACGCCGTGACACATACGTATGGATATTTGAAGCAAGCTCCATACAAATCGTGCCGGAAAAACTCAAATCCAATTTACTGATTTTCTTCAGATTGACCATCTCCGAATTAGAAATTCTCAAAAACAAACTTTTATCGAGCCGTTCCTCCAATTCATAAAGCCGCCTCTTTACCCGATACTCACCTTGCTCTGTCTGGGCAAATACTTTTTGATCTGCCGTATAAAGACGGATGATATCCTGCTGTTGGAGAAGTTCTGCATAATCATCTTTAAAGCCCACAATCGCATTTAATTTTGTATCCGATAGACGCTTCACAAGCTCATCTATCTCAGGAGTCATCTTTTCGGTAATGATGAGTACCTTTGGCTCTTTACAGCTTTCATCAATTTTTATATCAATCTGCACTATGCCACCTTCCTTTCGTTCCCATGCACTTTTAGTTTATCGCATATAGAATCATTTTTCTACTGATATTCTATAAGTGGTTCATTTCGAAATATAAATGGTCAATCCTCCGTTTTATTTCTATGATAACCAATGCTAAACTATTGAGGATCAACTGGATTTCCACATTTAACACAGAATTTATAGTCTTCTTTATTCGGCTGGCCACACTTTGTACAAAAAACCGTTTTAACCTGTGACTCCTCACTAAGAGGCGGATTTTGTACATCGTCACTTTCAGGATATTGCTGTTCCTGATTCCTTGCAGTTTCTTCACGGCGTTCCCGCATTTTTTCCTGCTGCTGTTTGATTTTATCCGACATATTATCAAAGAACTGATCGGTACTTGCAGAAGCATCCTGATTTTCATTATCTCCTGTGATCTGGTTGGTAATCTTGTTCATATTTTCATGAATTGAAAATAGAATCATCATTTGTTCATACAAAATCCGTAGTAATAGATTCCCAAAAATAAGAATTAAAATTCCTGTACCAAAGCCAGCCGTAAACATGGCATACAGCCCTAATAATGTCAGCACAAAGGCAAAGACAATGTAAGTTACTTTTAGAATAATTCCCAGAATCATTGCCTTAAAATTCAGAAAATCGTGCAAGAACTGTAATCCTGGTTTATGACTATAGCTATCCCTTTTCTTTGACGACATAAAAATTACAGTAAGAATTATTCCTAAAATGATACCTCCTGTTTGTTTTTTTCTAGAATCTATATTAATCGGCTATCGCCTATTGTTTTCATTCATTTCTCTCCTGAACTTTGTCCAATAGGTACTTGTTTATCATGACTTTATACTTTTTTGTCGAATATTCAGAAATATTATATTTTTTACATGTTTTATTATATATGAATTTCTTTGTAATTGCAATTGGTACATCAAATATGACACTTAACGTCAAAAAGTGCTGCAAAACAATTATTTTGCAGCACTTTTCTCCTATCTTAGCATATCGGCGTTATATCTATTGCGTTGACAACAGGCGGATTCCCTAATTTTATGCTGTCATATCTAACTGTAATACGCTGTCCCACACAAAAATGACGGGCATGGGGGAAATTAACAAGAATCTGTCTGTTATCGCTCATATCTCTGACCAATAGAGAGTTCTGCCTCCTTACCAGGATAACTGCTCTCATTTCCGTCAAATCCGACTGGGGCGGAGGTGTCGGTCTTGGGGGTGTTGGTCTCGTAGGTGTCGGTCTTTTTCGAATAGAGACCGCAGAAATCTGCGGTGGTATACTTCGTGTCATTGCACCGCTATAAGTAATACTAACAAGATCTCCGGGAGAAAATCTTCGGGCGTCACGCGTATTGACACGAACCTCATTGCCTGTATTGTCATCTCTGACTAACATATAATCTGAGGCTGTACGCAATACAGTTGCATTCATGGTCATATAAATGATTCCTCCAACATTTCATCTATCTATAACATCATATGCATGAACGTATTTGAGGTGCTATGATTCGAAATACTTTTAATATTCGGCTTTCATCGCAGAAGCATTATCAATAGTTATCTCCACAAGCTCTGAGTTTTGTTCATAGCCATCAATAGAATCTCCGGTAGTCAGCGCCTGGAGTACTTCCGCCAACTTTTCAACGACCTTATCGCCCCGCATCAATACGGTAACGGCAAGAGTTCCCTCCTCTACCGCAGAAATTCCCTCGGAAAATGCCTCCATGGATACGACGGTAATCTCATCGCTCCGTCCCGCTTGGTCAATTGCCTGAATAGCACCCAAGGCAAACTCATCAGACAGTGCAAATACAAAATCAATGTCGTCATGAGCCGTCAATAAGTTATTCATCTCCTCCAATGCGGTGTCACGGCTGGCGCCACAATATTTTACGGCTAATTGATTATAGGGTGTTCCCTCAAAGAACTTATTGACCGCAGCTTCACGGAGAACGTAGTCATACTGTGCCTCCCACCCACTGAGGATAACATAGTTGAGTTCCTCCTCTGTACCAAAGGTGTCCTTTATGTAGTTTGCACCATAGCTGACAAGTTCCTCCTGATTTGGTCCAACATAGCAGACAACACCACTCTGGCCATCTCCCGTAACATCAGAGCCTAAAGTTATGACTGGTATCCCGGCAGCATTGAGCTGTTGGACATATGTTACCCCCACCTCGGAGTCTGCTGGAAAGAGTATAACAAGGTCAACCTCTCCATCGGAGATAATCGAGTTTATCTGCTCTGTCTGGGTTGCCGGGCTTCCTTCGCCGTCATAGACGTCCAACGTCCATCCATTTTCATCGAAAACTTTCTGCATACTGTTTACCAATGCTATCGGCCATGGAGCAAGACTGGTTGTGACCGCCGCATAGGCAGCATGAAGATTCTCTGGCAGTTCGGTTGCTGCGCCTTCGCTGCCGCCAGCTGTAGTGCTGTTTGTATCGGCTGTGCCCTCATTTTTGCATCCCGATAAGACGATGGTGAAAAGCATTGAGAATACAAGTAACATTGTTAAGATTTTTTTGTTCATTTCATTTTCCTCCATTTTTTTATGATGATCTTCCGGGCAGAAAATCCCCCGCCGAAAGAGTCACATTTACTCGTTGACAGCCTTTTTACTTGTCAGTTTATCCAAGATTAGGACGAGAATAACAACAATTCCTGTGACCAGAGACTGCATAGAACTGTGTAATCCCATTTTTATCATGGCGTTGTTGATAATCTGCATTGTGGCCACACCCATAAGGCACATACCCATATTCCCCTTGCCGCCCTGCATCTTCACACCACCAATTACCACTGCACAGATCGCTGTTATGTCAAGTCCATCACCCATATTGTAGGTCGAAGCGCCAAGGCTGGAAACCAACAGAAATGAGCATATTGCACTGCACAGACCGCAGATACTATAGGCGATACGGGTGAGTCTGCCATTGTTTATTCCCGAAAATGCGCCTGCCTCGGGGTTGCCTCCTGTTACATACATATCGGAACCCGCACGGGTGTATTTTAAAAATAGGGCAAATCCTACAAATAAGATCAGGGCGATAATAATTGACGGCGATAAAACCCCGAAAAGCTGAAACCTGTAAAACTCGGGGAGGGACACACCGAACATCGTGTCTTTTATAGACAGATTTCCGGAGTTGTTACTTAACAGTAGAACCAGGCCATTTAACGCTGTCATTACCGCCAAGGTACCAATTAGAGGTGGTATTTTAAGCCGGGTGACAATAGTACCGTTCAAATATCCGATAGCCGTACCCATAAGTAAAACGATTATGAGGGCAGGCACCAGCCCAATGGCATTTGCAATGATTACCAGCATCGTACCGCAAAACGCAACCTGATAACCAATCGAGAGGTCTATCCCGCCGACAATAAATACAAAGGTCAGACCAATAGCCAAGATACCGTATGTTCCGATGGACATAGCCAAGTTGGATAAATTTGAAAGCTTTGTGAATTTGGGAGATGCGATAATCACAGCGGCTAAAAATACCAGCGCTGTAATGACAACAACATTATATTCTCTTAAAAACTTTAAGGCTTTGTTATTTTTCATCCTCTCATCCCCCTTGAACTCATTACATCAGTCCGCATTGCAAGTATCAGGATGACGCCCTGAGTTATGTATTGGGCATTGGATCCGAGACCAATAAGGGTAAACCCATTGCTAAGGATACCTACAAATATGATGCCTATAATTGTACCCGGCACATTGCCTTTACCTCCTGAAACGCTTGTTCCTCCAAGTACGATTGCTGTCAGCACGTCAAATTCCATACCTGCGCCAGAGTAGGGCTGGACGGACATAACCTTACTGTAAAACACGACTCCTGCGATTCCGGTGACTATGCCTGTCAAAATATATGCGGCCATGACGATTTTTGCCGAAGATACACCGGAAAACTTTGCACTCACCGCATTTGCGCCGACTGCGTAAATACGGCTGCCAAAAGTTGTGCTTTTTAGCAAAAACCAGAAGATGAACCCCGCTATCAGGAAAATCCAGATAGGCGTTGGAACACCCAATATATTCCCCTGTCCGATAAATTTCAGAGAATCATTCTGCACTGATGCGGTGAGTATCTTTCCGTCGGAATACATCATTGTGATACCCTTGAATACATATGCGGTGCCAAGCGTTGTGATAAAGGCATTCAGCTTTAAACCGCCTATGAGGATGCCGTTGAATGCGCCGCAAGCGGCACAAGCCAGGACCGCAAATACTATCGCCACCACAGTATTGTCCGAGTGCACTCCGGTAATACATGCGGCAAGACCAATCATCCATCCAAGTGACAGGTCGATATTACCGGTAATCATCACCAATGTGGCCGCCACAGCCATCAGTCCTGTGACAGAGATAGAGCGGAGTAGGTTAAGCAGGTTTGTAGGTGTGAAAAATTTCACCCCTGAGAGAGCCACGACGACAATTATAAATACTAGCATAATAATGAAAATTCCAAAATTCTGTATCCCGCCGACACGCTCTTTAAGGGTCGGCTTCTCTGTAGCTTTTAGTTGCATTTTTCCGTTACACCTCCTATAGATGCCGCCAGAATCTCTTCGCGGGTAAGGGAGCTGGTGACTTTCAACTTAGCCGTCTTTCTGCCCTCAAATATCGTTATCACATTATCACTAAGCCCCATGACCTCCTCGATTTCCGATGAAACGACAATGATGGCAACACCCCTCTTGGCCAATTCATTCATCAATGCATATATCTCAGCCTTAGATCCCACATCTATACCACGGGTGGGTTCGTCAACAATGAGTACCTTCGGATCCATCATGAGCCACTTTGCAATAACTATCTTCTGTTGGTTTCCTCCCGACAGATTGACGGCCAACTGGTTCATAGTCGGTGTCTTTATCCTTATGCTATCTATGTATTTCTGGGCAATCTCTCTCTGTGCCTTGCGTCTTATTACCCCACCGGAGCTGAGGTCCTTGAGCTTGGGCAGAGTCATATTTGCCAAGACAGACAGTTCCAGCATAAGGCCCTCCTGTTTTCTGTCCTCGGTGACAAAACCCATACCGGATACAATAGACCGCGCCGGGCTGCCGGGTTTCAAAGTCTTGCCATTGATTATTACCTGCCCGCTGTCATATTTGTCTGCACCAAAAACAGCACGCATTATCTCGCTCCTGCCAGCACCCACCAATCCAAAAAAGCCCAAAATCTCACCGGCACGAACTTCAAAGGAAATGTCCTCAAAAACACCGTGTTTCGTCAGGCCTTTCACCGCCAGTGCAATGCCTTTTGGCTCACCAGGCTCTTTACAATACATATTTTTCAGATCACGGCCAATCATCTTTGAAATAATCTGCTCCTCGGTGATATCACTGATATCTTTTGAAATTATATGCTGTCCATCACGAATCACGGTCACTCTGTCGGCAATATGCATAACCTCGTCCAACTTATGACTTATGTACACAACAGCGATATTTTGATTCTTTAATTTTTCAATAATTTCAAAGAGTGTATCCGTCTCCCTTTCACTGAGTGAGGATGTCGGCTCGTCCATAATGATGCATCGCGCCTTTCTGGTAAGTGCACGTCCAATTTCAATCATCTGCTGCTGTCCCACAGAAAGTTCTCCTGCTTTTTCATGGGGCGAGATGGTCAGCCCAAGTTTTTCCAAAATATCGGCAGTGTCGGCATATAGCTTTTTGTAATCTATCACCCGCCCTTTCCTTGGTAAGTTACCGATAAAGAGGTTGCGTGCTACGTCCAAAAGAGGAACAATGGATAACTCTTGATATACACAAGAGATTCCCATCTCGATAGCCTGGTGGGTATTTACAAATTCCACTTCTTCATTATCTATAACTATATTGCCGCTATCTTTTTTGTGGGCGCCTGTCATCACTTTAATAAGTGTCGATTTTCCGGCTCCATTCTCCCCACAAAGCGCATGTACCTCACCGGCACGCAAATCAAAAGATACCGCAGATAATGCCTTAACTCCAGGAAATGTCTTTGTAATCCCCTCCAAACGGAAAAAGGAATCGCTTCTGCTTCCTGATACATTCTCAGTCAAATAACCTCCCCCTTCTTAAATTAATAATATTTATTATATTCCAATTAGGGTGGCAAAAGTACATTTATCAGATCACTTTTGCCACCCTAACTAGTTTTATAACAATAAATTAACTTCCGATCCTTCACCAGTAATCAATACTATCTTACTAATGGCTTAATCCCTAATATTTCACGTGCCTGATCCGGAGTTGCCGGTTTGTTTCCATAAGCCTCAACGGCACGGACAGCACGGTCAACCAGCATATAGTTGGTAGCCTTAATCTTGTTTCCATTCTCGTCTTTGGAATATACAATATTGTCTTCCATACCAACACGGATATGACCACCCAATGCTAAAGCCGCATACATAATAGGCATATGACCGGCTCCGACACCAAATGCAGACCAGGTACTTCCCTTAGGAATATGGTTAAGAAGGTAAAGCAAGTTCTCAACGGTGGCCGGCATCGCGCCTAATACACCAAGACAGAACTGATAATGGCATGGGGTAGGCAGTTTGCCTTTCTTTACAAAATACTCTGTAACACCAAGCATCCCGGCATCAAAAATCTCGATTTCCGGCTTGATGCCACGTTCCATGTACACTTCTCCCAAATCAGCAAGGAACTGAGGTGTGTTCATAAATACGCCGCCCGGCATCCAGTTGAAAGAACCTGCGTCATAGGAACCCATTTCAATTCCGTCCAGAATCTTGTGATGATACATCCGAATCGCATTTCCCTCGGGATCACCGCCGGAAACACGGTTGTCACCGGATGATGTACAGTTGATAACAACATCACAATCCTTATGTGCACGAATCAGGCGAATCGTCTCACGGAACTTTTCATGGTCCATGGTTCCCATACCTTCGTCATCGCGCATATGCAGATGGACAATAGCTGCTCCTCTCTGCCAACAGCCATAAGCTTCTTCGGCAATTCTTTCAGGTGTTGCCGGAATATCATATCCAGCCGGGGTAACAGCGCCTGTCAAGGCCGCTGTGATAATAGTTTTACTCATAATAAAATCCTTCCTTTCTTCAAGGCTTGTCTTACACGCCTTACAATTATTATAATTTTTGATGCATTTTCAGCATTTCAACCAACATGTAGTCACGGAAAGAAGCAATTTCCGGTTTCGTATGGCCTACAAAGTCAGGCATATGCTCCATAAGAGGTACAATCTGTTCTCCTGATAAATCCGGCCATTGCTCGGGAACCTTCTTCATATCCGAAATGTCTGCGAATACGCCCTCTGTCATGGCTCCAAATTTGATGGCACAGCCTTTCAGTCCAAGGTCACCGCCGCCAAGTTCGTATCCCATGGCAGGACCCATGATTCCCCAACGAAGACCCGGTCCGTAGTAGATTGCCTTGTCACATTCTTCCATCGTAACAACCCCTTCACAAACCAGAGCAATCTCTTCCCGCCACAGGGCATGGGCGAGACGATTAGCCACAAAGCCTAATTTCTCTTTCTGGAGTACAATGGGTTCTTTGTCATATTTCTTGTAAAACTCTACAGCAACATCAAGAACTTCCTGAGAAGTCTTCTCGCCCTTGCAAATCTCAACAAGCGGAATAAGGTATGCCGGATTGAAAGGATGGGCAACAATAACACGTTCCGGATGAGCGGAGCCCTCTGCAATTTTCGTTACCGATAATCCTGAAGATGATGAGGCGATTATTGCTTCTGCCGGTGCATATTTGTCCATAATAGCCAGCATCTCATGCTTAGCTTCATAGGATTCCGCACCATTTTCCTGAATAAAGTATACCCCGGACAACGCTTCCTCCGGGTCAGTGGTAATATTGATTAAATCCCACAGTTTCTGTCCATCATCGGTAATTCCATATTTTACATAAGAGTCAATAGGTGTCTTTATAGACTTCTTCGCCCTCTCGGCACTTGCTTCGCTGCGGACAAATACATTGACCGGCAAACCTTTCAGGGCAAAATATGCTGCGAAGCCACCGCCGATAACACCGGCTCCATAGCACGTAATTTTCTTAATATCTGATACGTTCATATTCTTCCTCCTTACTGAATGTTCTCAAAGATTCCTGCTGCACCCATACCGCCGCCGATACACATGCTGACAAGGGCATATTTCTTGTTATTATCCTTCAGATAGTCAAGAGCCTTACTCGTCAGAAAAGCGCCGGTAGCACCCATCGGATGTCCCAGTGCCATCGCTCCGCCATAAGGATTTACTTTTCCTTTAGGCAGACTCAGCTCATTGATACATGCCAATGCCTGAGATGCAAAGGCTTCGTTAAGCTCAATTGTATCCATATCATCGACGGAAAGATTTGTTCTTTCCATAACCTTAGGAATCGCATACTTAGGTCCCATGCCCATCACTGTGGCATCGCAGCCTGTTACAGCAAAACCAACGAACTTAGCCAGTGGCTTAATTCCCAGTTTTTCAGCCATATCTGATGCCATCACGACAACAAATGCTGCGGCATCGGTTGTTTGTGATGAGGTGGCAGCCGTTACAAGTCCTTCAGGACGGAAACAGGGGTTCAGTGTTGCCAGGCTTTCCATACTGGTTCCGGGACGGATACCCTCATCCTCTGTAACAATTATCTCATTGCCCTCAGCATCTACTGCTTTAACGGGAATAATAGAGGATGCCAGCTTACCTGCTTTCTGAGCTGCTGCCGCCTTAGCATGAGATTCTACAGCCATCTCTTCCATCATCAAACGGGTAATCCCATATTGTTCAGCAACTCTCTCAGCCGTCTCACCCATACTCATATAGGCACCGATGTAGTTCTCATCAAGCCACTGATTCTTATATTCATCAGGATAGGGTACAAAGCAATGACTCATATCCTCAATGCCTCCGGCAACAACACAGTCCTGCTGCCCGGCCAAAATTGCATTGGCAGCTGTGGCAATCGCCTGAAGAGATGAGGAACAAAAACGATTAATGGTTTGTGCCGGTACGCTCTCCGGAAGCTCTGCCCGGTTTACGATTAAACGAGCCGTATTCAAATTCAACTGATTGATGGGCATTGCACAGCCAACAATCACATCATCAATCTGTTCGGGATTGAGCTCCGGTACTTTTTTTAGAACCCCTTTTAACGTCTGGGCTCCATATTCAACGGGATGCATATTAGCAAATGAGCCTTTTCTTGCACGACAGCAAGCGCTGCGTCCATAGGCTACAATGACTGCTTCTCTTTTCATATTATTTCCTTCTTTCTAAAAATGTAATTAAAATATGTATTGATAATATCCCTTGGATTAGCCGATAGCTGTCAACCCGCCATCCGGATAAATAATCTGACCGGTTACATAACTGGAGGCCTGAGAAGCGAGGAATATCGCTGCGCCTACACAATCCTCCGGCGTAGCCATCCGCTGCATCGGAACACTTCCGGCGATATTGGCTTTTGCTTCATCATTAAGGAATTTCTCCATCATCGGTGTTGCCGTAACTGTGGGGCCAATGCCATTAACCGTAACTTCCGGGCCTAACTCTGATGCCAACTGGCGTGTCATCATATCAAGAGCTCCTTTTGTTGCGCAATAACCGGCATTGCCTTTCATTGGGAAGGTTGCGATAGCGCCTCTGACCGATGTAATGTTAACGATTTTTCCATAACCGGCTTCTTTCATTTTCTTACCGAAAACTTTGTTGCACATCATAACACCTTTAACATTGACATCAAACATGTTAGACCATACATCCATCGGGAAATCTACGGCATCAAATTTTTGGTTGAAACCTTGTGAGCAGACAAGAATATCAATTTTACCGATTTTTCCTTCGGCTGCTTTTGCCAGATCATTGATGCTATCTTCATCAGTAGCATCACATGTGCAATAAGAAACTTCTTTTCCTGATGCTTCTTTGATTTCCTGAACCGCTCTTTGTAATGATTCTTCTTTACGACTTGCAATAACAACCTGAGCACCAAATTCAGCCAGTCCCTGGGCAATCGCCTGGCCAATTCCGCCTGCGCCGCCGACAACAACAGCATTTTTTCCGTCTAAACAAAACATATTTTTCATCTTAAATTCTCCTTTTCTTTAATTTTCTCTATTTTTGTGCCGGAGGCATTCCGGCGATAACTAACATACTTGCAGGCATATTGCTGTTATTCACAATTGATTTTCCTTCAAATCTGTCAAAATGTATCGAGTCATATTTTCCTAATACAATTGTCTCTGTTTCCGAAACGACCGTCATTTCACCATCCAAAATAAAATAAATCAACTCAACCGGGGGTTTTACGAACTCAGTGCCGCCTTCCGGAAGAAAATGCGACAATCCTAAAATAAAGCTCTCACAGTTGCTTTCCTCTTTGCTATGTAAGCGAATCGCTTTCATTTCAAAATGTCCCGGGGCTTGATATGGGACGCCCTCTTTTACTGATACTTTTCTCATTATTATTCTCCTTTCATTTTTAAAACTATCTCTATAATAAAGTATAGCATTATCATATTTTATTTGCTAATTCTTAAACAAATTCTACTTATGTTAAAATGGTATAATCGTAATCCTCTCCATTGTCAACGGAGGGTATCATCTGTTATAATAAATTGTGCTTCAAAGTATTTCAGGAGGTAGTGTTAATGGATCTAAAAAAATTACATGAATTCGTTGTGCTGAGCCAATGCTTGAATTTCAGTAAGGCAGCCGGTCAGCTTTATCTGACACAATCCGTATTAAGCAGGCATATTCATGATTTAGAACAGCAGGTCGGCGCCAAGCTTTTAATGCGCAGTACACACAACGTAGAATTAACTGGGATTGGGATGATTTTTCTTAAAGATTGTGAAGTCATTTTACATCAATATGATGCGGCTCTAGAACGTATCCACAACGCATCCAGCGGACTATCGGGAACCCTGTCTGTCGGCTTCTCTACTTATGGCAGTAAAGATATAATATCACAATTTATTCTCTATTTTTCCCGTATCCATCCGAACATTCAGTTGAAAATCAATGCCTATGAAGCAGAAGAATTGGCTGTCGCATTGGAAAATGATAAATTAGATATGGGATTTGCCATGGATTTTACAAAGACCGACTTAGATGGATTTGAAAAGATACTTTTATATAGAGATTCTCTTTATGTCTTCTTCCCAAGCTCCCACCCTTTCTCAACCAGGGAAACTCTTTGTATCCATGATTTGTCCTCTCAGCCAATCATCTCATTGACCGCAAGAACGAATCCAAAAACAGATTTATTACATCGCAAATTATTTTTTCAATATGAATCAGAATACCGAGTCATCAAAGAAGCTCCTAATATTCAATCCGCATTATTTTTAGTGACGTTAAACCAAGGACTGCTTATTCTTCCCGAACATGTGGTTCCCTTCACCCCTTCATCACTTACTAAAAAGAAGCTGCGTGATGAAGACTGCTATGTTGATACAAGCCTTGTATATAAAGATTCCAGTACAAATCCGGCAATCAATTTGTTTTATGATGCCTTTTTGGAATTTAAGCGTACGGAAGCTGATAACATGGAAAGTGAAAGCCCATAAACAACATGGGCTTTCGTTATATTTACTTTCGGCGTCTGCGGCCTCTGCCTTGACCGGCTTCTTCAAATGATCCTACCGGTATGGGCTGCGCAGGTGTCTTTGGTTTTACTGCTCCTGCCCGTATAATCGCTTCTTTTGGACAAACCGCATCGCATTTACCACATCGGGTGCATTTATCTGTATTAACAACACTGATTAATCCTTCTCCGCCTTCAATGGCCCCTTCCGGACAGACTTTAATGCAGCTGCCTTCGCCGGTACACTT
>Ga0153983_1000051_pt1 | contig 25678 bp, 25 predicted proteins | sample TSGA067MetaG_FD_104693 | JGI IMG/M metagenome (GOLD analysis project Ga0153983, IMG submission 104693) | Attine ant fungus gardens microbial communities from Georgia, USA - TSGA067 MetaG | ecosystem: Host-associated > Fungi > Mycelium > Unclassified | place: USA: Georgia, Alexander Wildlife... | reverse complement strand
TGGTTTTTTTGTTTTTCGTTAACTCAATTATACCAAAATCGAAGGTTTCATGCTATTATATTGCCAAATAATATTGAATTTTCAAGGTGCATAGGTACTTTTACAAGTGCGAAGCTTTAGTTAAATAGCTATTATATCTCAGTAAATACCCTTTTAATAATATAGTCTCAACAATAACTATTCAGATTTTACTATTTCACCACTTGCAATTTTATTATTAACAATCTTACGCACCTTTTCAAGATCATTTGGTGTATCTACAGCTACTGTGTTTGAATCCACTTCGATATACTGAACCTGATAGCCATTTTCAATAAATCGTAGAATTTCAATATCTTCGACAGCTTCAATTTTCGCTTTTCCGTACTTTATGCCATAATCACAATAAAACTGCAAGGCTTCCGGTTTGAATCCGTATACACAGACCTGCTTATAATACGAATATTCAATACTACCCTTTGGATAAGGAGCAGTCGCTCTTGTTAAGTAAATACCGATACTGTCTTTATTTGTAATAACTTTAGGCACAGTAAAATTCACAACATCCACTGGATCATCAATTTTGGTCATAAGATTTGAAATCTGAAGATTAGGATTCATATAAAAAGGCTTAATTGCCTGAACGATAGTTTCTGGCTCTAGCAACGGCTCATCACCTTGAATATTAACAATTAAATCAGCTGAAACTTTACATGCAACTTCGCCAATGCGATCAGTGCCTGTAGGGTGCGACTTGGAAGTCATAATGGCTTTAATGCTATTCTCTTCACATACTTTAAAAATGCGCTCATCATCTGTAGCAACATAAACCTCATCAAAATCGGATACTTTTTTGCACTGCTGATAAACCCACCAAATCATAGGTTTACCACAAATATCTGCCAATGGTTTACCTGGAAAACGAGAAGACTCGTAACGTGCTGGAATAACTCCAATAATTTTCACTTTATTTTCCTCCTTTGAGCATTTTGAAATAATGCATGAATGTTTTGCGTTTGAAATAAATTACAACTAGAATAGCCAAAATAATAATATAGCGAATCAAAGTGTACGAATATAGACAAGCCATAATTCCAGCCATAATGCCTAACAATACTGCCACACTCATAATGGTCTTTGTATCAAAGAGCTGCAAACCGTCAAGCTCGTCTTTACATATACGTCGCATGAACCAATAATGGGAAAGTCCAAAAGCAATATAGCAAATCAAGGTAGTATAGCCAGCAGCAATATAGCCAAACATTTTAATTCCATAATAATTTAAGATAATATTCAAAACCGCTCCTGTCAAAGAAGCACACATGATAAATTTATTTTTCATAAAGTAAAATTCAACGTTTGCAAAAATCTGGTACATGAATATGAAATACAGGCTTGTAGCAACAGGAGGAATTATCCAAATTGCTTCATAATATGATTTACCTGCTAAAATCCGAATACATTCAGGAGCAAAAGCTATAAGTATAATTAATGCTAGTGCTAGACCAAGAAATAACATATTAGTAACATCTGCAATCCCATCATAATCTTTCTTTTTCAATTTTCCGTAAAGCCACGGAGCAAAAGAATTATTCAGAGCTGTAACCATAATATTTAAAATCATAGCAGCTGAATATGCTACGCTATAAACCCCTGCCTTTTCCGTGCTAACCATTTTACTAATCATAATACGATCAGTCTGATTTAGTGCCATAATTGATAGGTAATGCGGAAGCAATGGGATATTAAACCGAAGTGCAAATTTCCAGAATCTTTTTCGAAAAAATCGGCCGCCTTTTCGTAAATTATGAATATATAAAGCACCACAAATTATAAAAATCACAAAGGCATGTGAAATGATTTTCGCTTCTGCTCCAACTGACGAATCCAAAAGTACAATCATCACAATTGACAATACAGGGGCAAGCAACGTCACAGCAAGCGTAACAATAACTAAATGCTTATAGCGAAACTCAAAGCGCTCTCTAGCCGACCAAAAAGACAAGGCAGAATTAGTCAATATTTCAACAAACATGACTACAACAAGCAGTGTGCTCATTTCAAATAATGAGTTGAATATTGTTTGTCCTGCAAGATAAACAACAAATAAAATTGTAGTTATGCTTGTAACCAGTCCTTGCATTGACGAAAGATACTCGTCACGTTCGTCTTCATATTGAATCATTCCGTTATTGAATCCACCATAAAATAAATTCAACGTGCAAAAAATTGATAAAAAACTATACCAAGAATTATAAACACTAACCGTTCCATACTGAGATGTTGTCAGAATCCTTGTAAAAATTGGAACGGTGATAAAACTAATTCCTCTTTGAGCAAATCCACAGATTGCAAACCATAATCCAGCTTTTGCAGGGAGTGATAGATTATGATATTTATCTAAAATTTTGTGTAAAACATTCATCATGAATTCTTCTTTCTATAACCTTCAATGAATTCAAACCCCATATATTTTCGTTCTTTAACATATTCCAAAAATTCAATAGCAGTTGATGTAATGGAAATTGCAATATCATATTTAGCTTCAGGATTAAAATTCAAAATTTCAGAAGGAATATTTTTATCAATAAGTATACAATTATATTTTTTTACCAAGCCAGTATAATCTACTATATCTCGAGGATGAGGTTTTACTGTTATAGCATAACCCAGATTTTTATAATTCTGAACAAGTAATTCAAAGATTTGGTACTGTTCTTCCTCTGAAGAAACAAACTTATCCTTCGCTAAAGGCTGTGTAAAAAGTATCATACTCTTACCGTAGTCGCTTTCTACTGATTCACCAACTGCATAAGTATTATAGACCAAACATTTTCCAGTATTATCAAGCATATCGAACAATTCTTTTCGAGGAACTTCAAACACTTTATCCAACGGAATTTTAATTCCCTCTTTTCTATTAACTTCAATATCAACCGCGTATGGCGATTGTCCCCAACTCAAGTAGCCAATATGCAAATATTTTTTTAAAAACATCTGCCAGCTATGAGGTGCAAACATACCTTGCTCTACCTTATAATACTTATCAAAATATTTAAAATAGTCTAAGGCATCCTCTAACAAATGAAATGGGATCTTCTTATCCATCAAATACTTTCCTATTTCAGAAAAATCATGATATAAATAAATCTCATCGTATTCATGAAAGTCAATGTTCAAAACTCGCTCAACAGATTTTATATTTCTCTTCCGCTGAACTAGGATACGTATCAATCTATTTGTATGTGGGTACCGTATTTGTGCATGTAATGCATCATATACAATAATTTTATTAAAATATCCTGTATTATCTAATCTTTTTTTTAAATTTTCATAATCAGGTATATCATTAGCAAGGAACATATCATACTGCTTCTTATTCAAAATTGCTTTAATCAATGTAATCAATGTGTGGTAGTAAGTCAAACAAATATAAAGTTTCAAGACTACACCTCCAAATATGTTGTATTCGACTGAATCAAATTTTTAATCTAAAACGTTTCTTTTTTTGCTGTTCTCGCCGCACAATCGGTGCAACTTTATCAATATGATAGGCTGCAACTATTACGAAAAAGATAAGCACATTATTTCTATATGCTTCAGTTAGAAATAATATAAAATAGCATATCAATGAGAATGAAAGTAAATTGCTGCAAATCAAGCCATGCCTTTTGCTTATTTTCTTACACGCAGAAAATATAATAATACCAAAAAGAATTCCTAGAAAAGCGCCGCCTATAATCAATACATCTAAATATTGATTATGCATTTGTGTAATCAAATTCTTTGAAAACGATGCATAGAATGACAAATAGCCATTTCCAATAATCGGATTCTTTGCAAAGTAGTTTAATGCCAAATCCCATATATATGTTCTGTTGTGGAAAGTTCCTATGGGTTTCTGGAAAAGAGCCTCTAAACTAGTAGCAAAGTAACTCTGAACGTTGAAAACTATAATAAAAATACTGAGCACAACACTGCCAATAAACCAAAAAATCGGATTCACTATCCTACTTTTAGATTCTCTGAAAAATAAAATACATATAAATAAAACAATCATAGCCACTAATGTCGTAGTTGAATTAGCTATATATGCAGAAACAAAAATTACTCCAACCATGACATAGAATGACCAAGAAAGTTTACCTTCCTTTAGCAAATCCGCAAGTGGTTTTGCAGCCAGATATGGTAAAAACATATAAATATGCATATTTTTAAAGCTAAACAGAAAATTTTCTGTCCAACCATTATTGTCTACATACATACCATTAGGATACAAAATCATTGTTACTAAATTTGCTACAATTAAAATGCCGAGCCAAAATGATAAGCACCTAACAAATTCTGAAAAAAGATTCATATTAAGATAAAGTTCAGTCAATAAAACCAATCCTATAATTAAAAGCGCCCACTGAATTCGTGCAAAAATTTCATATCCATTGATATAATTTACAAGTATTATCCATGCTTCATAAGCTATAATCAAGATACTGATTTTAGATATTTTAAATTTACCCTTTTGTGTTATAATAATCAGAAGAATAATCACCGATAAACTCATAAGTTTAAAGAGACTAAAAATATTGCTAATTACAGACCAAATCGAACTGTTTCCATAAGTTATTAATTCTTGAATACTTCTAGGCTCCAAATATGGAATCAGCAGGCAAGTGATAAATATTTTATTCTTCATCAAAGTTCTTAAGGTTATCTTTTGTTCATGTCCCATGTTTTTACCTCAATCCAATACTTGGTAGCCAGATAGAAGCTACCAGTTTGCATTATATATTGCCAAACAAAGTTATTTACATTTTTTCTATTTTCTGTCTTTAATACAACCAATATATCAAATATCCTGTTGCGCGCAATAACCATAGCTTTTTGGCTGTACCTGCGGCCCTGTAAACTTCTGGTACTCTATGTTTAGTTTGTTTCTCCCATTGTTTAATAATTTTCAAATTTTCATAAGTGTGTTCCAATTTACATAGCATTGAAACAGATACAGAATAATATGCCGCCGCGCGTTTCAACTGATACGGGTATTCTCTTTCGAGATTTTCTTTTGTCATTTCATGATAATAGTTAGAAATAATATCGGCAACGTCAATAATCTCCCTATAGTGCTTCCGAATACTATTTACACTATTACTCTGCTCATTACGTCCTAAACGCCAATAATAGACAATCTTGCCAACAAATTCTATCTGTACTACTGATTTCAGAGCTCTGATTACGAAAATTTGATCTGTATAAAGAGTATGTGCTAGTAAAGGCTGAAAAGTTTTGCGTATAATATCCAACCGGAAAGCACATGCCCACATAGCTACCACTGGAAATGATGCGGCTTTTGCTATCATTATTGTTTGTCCATCCACTTTACGACAATGTGGATACATTTCTTTCGTAGGATATCCTTCCTGTGCACGTGCTGCATTACTAATAAGCAACTCCGCGTCTGATGTCCTCATACATGCTACCAATTCACACAACCCATCTTTGTCAAACCAATCATCGCCATCCAACAGTTTAAAATATTTTCCTGTAGCATGTTCAACACTCCAATTAACAGTTGTCCCATATCCACCATTTTCTTTGTGTATAGCATAGAACGTGCCCGGATATGCTTCCTCATACTCCTTCGCAATAGAAAACGTCTCATCTTGTCCGCCGTCATCTATTACAAATACTTCCAATTCATTTAACAGCTCCGGTACCAACAACGAATCCAATGTCTGACGTATATATTTTCCCACATTATATGCAGCAACAGAAATTGTCAATACTTTTTCCATTATGACTCCTCTCTCTGATCGCAATTCACCCGCATTAAATCTATTGTTCTTTCCAAAGCGGCCTTCATGTCATATTCCGCTTTCCAGCCCAGCTTACGGAGTTTCGCGTTATCCATGACAGCACAAGTCGCGGTAGAATATCCAGCTCTTTCAGTATTATCAGGTAGTTCAAAAACAACCTTTGTTCCTGCATAATCAGCGATTAACTTTGCAAGGTCATGTAAAGAAATATCGCATCTCTCGTCAGCGATATTGTAGGCCTCACCGTTAACACCAGAAAATAGACAAGTCAAAATACCGCTAACAGTATCAGCTACATAAGTATAACTATAAAACTGAGTTCCTCCACTTTTTAATATAACATCCTCACGTACTACACCCTTTTTTAAGAACTGAGAAATGGCCTTCGTATCGGAATTCAGCATAGTCGGTCCAAAAGTTCGTGATATCCTAGGGAGTACTACATCTAACGCTTTCTGTTTTATATATGCTTGACACAGTGCTTCACCAGCACGTTTACTCTCAGGATAACCTGCCCGCAACGTATTACAATTAATATATCCACAATATGACTCATTGAATTTTTCAACATCACCACGATTTTCACCATAAACCTCAACTGACGAGGCAAAAACAAATCGTTCTACTTTATGTTTAACTGCAAGTTCTAACAAATTATACGTTCCTATAATATTCGCAGTTACCGTTCCAATTGGATCAGTAGTATATGCAACAGGATGCGTATTACTTGCCGCATGAAACACAAAATCAATTTTCTTATCTATTTTAACTTCTTTACAAATATCACATATTACAAATGTAAAATTATCATTATCCCAATAATCGAAAAATCTCTTTTGTGCTTTCAAAAGACTTCGTCCTAATGATACAACCTTACAATTCAGTGCAGCATGCTCATTTTTATACATTAATACATCAACTAGAAAACTTCCTATCATTCCTGTAGCACCTGAAATGAGAACGGATTTATTAGATAGTATATTCCAATCAAAAGATAAATCAGCCACATTCATCAAATCCTTCACATACATGGAATTCTGCAGCAATTTCATAAAAATCACCTCTCTACTAATTCAAATTTTATTTAAGCCACTTATCCTTATCTGCTTTCAAATAGGCCTTAAACATTTCAAGATCATCTTTAGTAGTCAACTTAATGTTCTTCTCAGAACCAGCCGCAAAATACAATCTCTCCCCCAGTTCTACCATCATCGTATTCGTATAGGATGAACCGTAAATTCCTATTCCTTTTTCAAAGGCTTCATGATATTTCTCATCCAAGGTGCCAAACCTGTATGCTTGCGGTGTCGAAACACGACGGAGTGTCTCACGTGGTATATATTTAATAGTCGAAACCTTATCATCAATCACGAATATTTGCTCGTTGTATGGCAGCGAAGTAACGGCATTCCCATATTGTTGAGACTTAATAATAACATCTGATAAAATAGTATCATCAACAAGTGGGCGAATTCCATCATGAATAATTGCAATATCCTCCGAACTGCACTTGTTTTCCAAATTGTAGACACCATTTCGTATGGATTCTTGTCCAGTAGCTCCACCAGATACAATCCATTTCAACTTAGTAATATCAAACTGCTTTGCATAGGCCCAAACAATATCATGCCACCCATCAATACAAACCACTTCAATAGCATCAATTTGGGGATGTTTCTGAAATCCTTCTAGTGTATAAATGAGAACTGGTTTATCATATACATTAATAAATTGCTTCGGTATATCCTGCCCCATACGATGGCCCGAACCACCGGCAATAATAATCCCAACATTCATAATCTACCTCCAAATTATTTTTTTTCTTTCAACACAGAACGTAAAGAAACTAGCATAACTAGCAAATTAAATAAAAAATAGCATATTGTATAGGCATCCATAATATTAAACAAGATTGCAACTAACATCAACACCTGTGCTCCTCCAGTAACTGAACTCAAATTCAAGGCAATTACTTTGACTTGGCTAAAATGTTCTTTATCTTTAACATTCTGTACCACCGAAGCATCCATAAGCGCTGAAATAGATTTGTGCATTACCAATCTCGGAAAAATCATAAAAATGCCAGACAAGGCACCAAGCACAATATATAAGCTCTTATCAATATTAACAAAATTGTCAAGTACTCCATGAAAATGGGAAGCGGACATGCCGATAGAAAAAAAAGTAAAGACCATTGCCAAGTATCCGCTCATGGCATCATAAACACTCCCCATTTTGGAAAACTGCTTTTTATATCTGGCCACGTTTCCATCCACTCCATCCATTAGATTCCATAGAAAGAATAATAGCCATCCAATAACTAGAATTACTTTTGAAGATGCTACATAAAAGAGAATAAAACTCACAATAAGAGGCACTATAGATAGAAGAGATATTATATTAGGAGATAAACTAGTATATAAAAATGGAATTGTTAACACATAAGATAATGGTCTTCCAATATAAAAAGCAAAATAATCATTATGTGCTACTGCACGTTTTTCTGGACTCATTGTTCTATTCGCAATTTCTTTTGGTGTTATCATAATTTTACCTCTCTCCAAATTTACTGCAGATCTCGGATGTACTTGCAAAAACTTTCTCCATAAGTCAGCAACCACCATTTCAAATAGTGGTTTGATTTTAGCCCTATAAGGGCTGATTACTTGCGCGCCCCTAAAAGGCGGGTATCACAAGCACTATCACTGTCCTGCCTCTAAAAGAGGCTATTGCTTAGTTTCCTCTTTTTTTGACTCTTCATATTGTTCTTGTATATATTTCTTGATAGCTTCTTCAATGACATTTCCAACTGTGCATACATAATACCCTCTTGCCCGAAAGGATTTTGACCATTTTGAAGAAAGCTCTGGATGCTTATCAAAAATCATGAGCGCAGACTTTCCTTTGAGATAGCCCATGAAGTCTGAAACACTGTATTTTAGTGGAATACTAACGCATAGGTGTACATGATCTGAACACACTGCCCCTTCTACTATTTCTACACACGCCACTTTTGCAGAGCTATGAGCATTACGCCTGAATTGAATATGACATCGTTCTCATGCAGATCTATATTGGCTCTATAATACTTGCTGAATGCATCCATCAAAGTACCGATAGTTTTGCCCTGTAGATCAAAATCCCATAACTCTTTTATTGACTGATTAATTATAATGTCACAATCCAGATAGAGAACTCTTTTCAAATCAGTCGAAAGATCAGATGACACAAATAGACTCGCATACTGGCTTAAGCTGCCTCTATCAACAGCTACATTCATCTCCAGTTTCTCACTGATGTTCTTTCCCTGAACAAACGCAATGTCACTCCGCTTATATGACTTACATACAGATAACAGTTTCTGCTTGTTTTTTAGTAATGCCAGAGTCAAGAACATAAATAATAATATCATCCATGTCCTTACTGTTCTCATAGAGCGAAACCAACGAAACACCAAGAATCTCTGCAAACTTGTCATCAAAAATATAGCCGACGCAGACAACATCTAGATTATACTTTTTCATGCCGCCACCGCCTCTCTATAAGAACCAGTATTGCATTGGATTCAAAGCATACAGCAAGAAATACTACTTTATGTGGTACCGCCACCCCCCCAATTATTTTTCAGAGGTTATCTTACTCATAAAAATATCGCTGTATTTTTCAGCCATAACGCTTGTGTTGTATGTGTTCAAAATATCCCTAACTGCGCCGTCAATCATCATTGACACCTCCTTCCCCTGAGCCTCTCTAATAACACTCACAAATTCATCCACATCATGGCAAACAAATCCATTCACTCTATTGTGAATGACGTCTCGGTTGCCAATGACATCACTCACAACGCAGAGTTTCTTCATGTACATTGCCTCAAGCAGACTAATGGGAAGCCCCTCCCAGAGACTTGTAAGTAGAAATACATTCCCGCTCATAGAATACTGGAGTGCAGTTTTTCGTTCTAACCAACCGGTAATCTCAATATTGGGAGCGGTCAACTCATCCCGAAGTTCTCCGTCTCCTATCCAAACAAATCTCACATCAGGCAAAGCCAGCGCAATTTTGTTGAATAACTCCGGATTCTTTTGATAGCAGACGCGTCCTAACGTAAATACTGTGAAGAGATGATCTGCAATTTCTTCCACTGAATCAATCATCCTCTGAAGTTCATTGATATTGATACCATTATTCACATAGGTAGCACGCTTGGTTAGTTTCAGAGATTCCTGATACTCACCCTCGCTACAACTTATGGTCATGCAATTTCTCTTTGCACTAATAGTTTCTACAGCTTTATAAATCATTCGTTTTGTAGAACTGTGATTCTGCATTAAGAAACTATAACCATGCGGTGTATAAAACAACGATACTTTATTTCCATTAAAGGCCCACCGCCCCAAAGCACCAGCTTTACTGCTGTGAAGATGAATCACATCAGGCTGGACTCCCTTAGCAATTTTCTTAATTTCAAATAATGCCTTTATATCCTTGGTCGGATTGATGGAACGTTCAAAGTTTTTCACTTCTATTAAATGTACTCTCTTGTCAAAATACTCTTTGTAATCAGACGGCGTTTGCTTTCTCACCGCATATGCAATATACATCTCGTAAGAATTTACAAGTTCATTTGCCAAATCCACTATGTATGTAAAAACTCCACCACCCATGGCTTCTACCACAAATAATATCTTCTTTTTTACCATGAGCTAGATCCTCCCTCATTTTTCCCCCCTTTTGCCCAATCAATCTATACCGATTTTATTGACATCTATAGCGCCTCAAACTGTTCCAATAGACCATTTCGGGTAAACCAGCTTATTGCACAACTACGCATCTTTACATGAGATGTAACCAATTTTTAAACTGAAACATTTAGTGCAAACAGCTTACCTTGCTGATAAAACTTGTATATTCAAATCAGAAATCAGAGCGCTTTCAGTCTAATTACTTGGTAATTCTGCATAATTTTCCGTCATTCACACTACACGAAACTCAATTTCCAATTATTTTCTCATTTGTTTTGAAGATTAGCTTTCTTATTATTCTCCATACAATATCTCTTGCAAAAAGTTCCTGTTCTTTTCTAAGTCCGGCACCAAGACCTGCATTTTCCTAATCACTGCCGCTTGATAGCCTCCATCTATCGGAATCCTATAACTTTCTATTTCATCAATTCCCATCGACACCACTTTAACCGCATACCCTAACAACTCACTATGTGAAATATCCGTTGTCAGTAAAGGAAAAATCTCATCTATCAAACTTAATATCGTTCCAATACCTGAAGATTTCATTTTCTCAAATATAGTCATGATAACCCTTCTCTGACGTTCAGTCCTTTCATAATCATTATTTCCGACATATCGGATTCTGGCATATGCCAATGCTTGCTCCCCAGTCAAATGATTTATGCCGGATGTCAGGTTCCAAGAATTGCCCTTTTTATTTAAATACTCCGCTTCAGCCTGCGTCAGCTCCATATCAATCCCATTGATCTTATCTATACAACTCTGAAACCCACTAAAGTCAACCTCCACATTGCCATCAATCTGGATACTAAAATTAGTTTCTATGGTTTGATCCAACAATTCCATGCCGCCAAATGCATAAGCCGCATTTATACGATTGTCACTATATCCTGGGATTTGCACATATAAATCACGCATAAATGAAGTCAACTGCAATGTTTCTTTCTTTTTATTAATCGTGAGTAGAATCATGGAATCAGAACGCGCCCGTGTTTCTCCTTCTCTGCGATCCTGACCAATCAAAAGGATATTAACAACATCTTTATCTGCCATGATGTTTTCATCAATATCCCATTCTATTTCTTCCGGTTCCAATTCCGTCATATCTATTGCCATATCCTCATCTGTCTCAAAGTATTCATCTTGTGGGGAAACGGTTTCTAGATTAGCATAGTCTGCTGTGTTGATTTTGTTTAATTTATGCTGTATATAGGCAAATGCCGTTCCTGCGATAAGAATAACAACCGTCAGAACGCCGATTACTATCTTAACACCCATTGGCAGCTTGCCTTTTCTTTTTCTATTTGGTTCTTCCATTTCTCTGTCCTTTCTCATTATACCGACCCTTCGCCGCCAAAAACCACTTTCACTGTCTTTAACAATATCTTCAAATCCAACCCCAGTGTCCATTCCTGAATATATTTCGCATCTAACTCCACTACCGTCTCAAAATCAGTAATCTCACTTCTTCCACTCACTTGCCAGATGCCCGTCAATCCCGGTTTAATCGCCAGTCGCTTTTTATGGTGTAGGGCATACTGCCTGTATTCATCTACTGTAGGTGGTCTGGTTCCCACCAAACTCATATCCCCTTTTAAAATATTAAAAAACTGCGGCAGCTCATCAATACTGGTTTTGCGTATAAACCGTCCAATCGGTGTAATCCTTGGGTCGTTATCCATTTTAAACATAAAACCTTTCATTTTATTATACTGCATCAATTCCTTTTTTCTTTCTTCTGCATCTAAATACATGGAACGAAACTTAAATATCTTAAACCGCCTTCCGTTTTTACCTACCCGCTCCTGGGAGAAAAATATCGGGCCTGGCGATTGTATGTAAATAATCGGCGCCACAAATACAAAGACAATTCCCATAAGTCCTAATCCCACTAAGCTTCCGGCAATATCAATTGCCCTTTTTAACACTATCTGCCGGAAGGTCATCGTCTTAATACTCGTGGTAACCACTGTAAATCCATTGACTTTCTCAATCTGAGGATTGGGTATATTCAGAGAAAAATGGCGCATATTGATATGAACCGTAATGCCCATTTCCAGGCAATACTCGATAAGCTCTTTTCTCCCGGGGTAATCATCTCTTAGAGCGACAAAAACATCATCAACCACACTGTTTTGTACATACTTAAGCATTGTTCCGGCACTTGCCACCACCGGAATGCCATAAATCATCTTATTTGTCAGGTCTTCATCAAGTATGATAATGCCTTTCAGCCAAAAATTGCTATACTTATAATCAAGCATTTTTTCAATGATTCCGTTAACAGCTTTCTTATCCGTAATCAGATACATACATCTTAACTTACTCTCATCTTTGACCCGCTTACTCAAAATATATTTATACAGTATCCGCATTGTATATGTAAACACAGAGCTTAGAACCCAGAACCAACAAAATATAACTCTGGAATATGCTTCAGATAATTTCATCATGAAGATAATCGCTATTAATGCTGCCAGTAAAACAGTGCTATATTTGATACTGGCTTTAAACTCCTTGAGATAACCTCGCTTTAATATTCCTGAATATGGTTCTGTAAAAAATACAATACAGATATGTAGTGCCGTTATTAAAATAGCGATGTTTAGATAAGTTCTGTTCGCATACGGAAAACTTATGCCATGGCGAATCATATACGAGACAATGAAAGAAAGCTGAATGCAACACCAATCAATAAGCATAAAATCAAAATGCTTCACCCAATTATTTCTTACTTTCTTATACATCTCATTACCCCTTAATATGATTAATTACGAACTTCCAGAGTCAGCACTTCTATATTTGACTGATTCCCATCGGAATCAATGACATAGAAGCTCAACTCATATGTACCGGACGTATATATGTCATACACTCCCTCAACCTGAATGCGTGTTGATGCATAATCTTTATCATCCACCGCCGATTCCACAAAAGACAGCGGATTAAAGGCACCTCCTACATTAATAATCACCTTATACTGTTTCAAGCGAATCACCGGGACCCCGGTACTCACCAATGGTGTTGTATCTGTATTGATCATCAGGTCATCTTCATCTGTTGGCCCGCTTTCAGCAATATTTGCATCCTCTGTATCCCCGATGCCATCAGTGTCGGAAGTGTCCTCTGTTGGATTTTATAATACGTAACCATTATTGTTTTTGATATGGCTCACTACGATTTTTTTCTTCGTAATATTATTGCTCCTATCTCTTGCCGCATAGATGACCTTGGCGCTTTGTCCGTCTGCCGATGGTATAACGCTCTCTATAAATAATGTATCTGTGACATCACCGTCGCTCTGGTCATAGGCTGTCACCCCTTCTAATAATACCGAAACATCATCACCTTCAGTAAAGGTTTCAATAGCGTCATTAAGCGTAATAATCGGTCCATCTCTATCTTGTTGTAAATACATCGCCGCAAACAAACCTAAAAGTATGATACATATAACAGAAAGTATTCCAATAATTAATCTCTGTTTCATCCTATTCCTCGCTATCTCGGTTCCTACTATTATGCATGTTTATACTCACCATAATATTTTCCATAGTATCTTCCATAGTATTTATCATGATTTAAGTCTACTTTATTCATCACAACACCTAATAAGGTACAGTTTGCTTTTCCCAATTGCTCTTTAACTTTCCGGGCAAATTTATAACTGATTGCTTTAGATTCAATGACCATGACTGCTCCGTCACACTCCTTTGCAATGATAGCTGCATCAATAACGCTTCCCAGAGGCGGTGTGTCAATAATGATATAATCATATACATTTCTCAAGGCCTGAAGGACGGATTTAAAACGATTGCTCCCTAACAATTCCGACGGATTTGGCGGGGTTGGTCCGGCAAAAACAACTTGTAATCTATGTACGTTTGTATCGTTAATCACTTCACCAAATTCGTTCTGTCCCGACAAGAAATGACTAAGTCCCTTTATCTTTTGACTTATCTTATATCTTCCGACGAGTACGGATTTTCTTAAGTCAGCATCAATGAAAATGACTTTCTTTCCCGCCTCAGCAAGGGAAATGGCTAAGTTGAGGGATATGCTTGATTTTCCTTCATTGGGTGTACAACTGGTTATAGCGATAATCTTATGATTATTGCCGCAAAATTGAACATTAGCCATCAGGGACTTGTACGCTTCATTGACATGATAATCCGCTGTACTATTTTTATTTAAATTAATCAACATTTTATCTGGCCACCACCTTTTTTGTTTTGGCTTTCACAACCGGCTTTTTCACTTTCTTCTCTTCCTCACTGTAAGGAATGGAACCTAAAACGCCAACGCCTAAATACTTTTCTACATCATCCGGTGTTTTGATGGTATCATCTAAAATATATCCGGCTAAAACACCCAAAACAGCTAAAACGATTCCAATCAGCCCCCCAAGGATACCATTTCTTTTAACACTTGGCCCTGAGGGTTCATCCGGCAGATTGGCCTCGTCGATTACATTCACCGCCTCAATATTCATGACCGTACTAATCTGCTCAGAGGACTCTTCTCTCACCGAATTGGCTATGTCCATAGCCTCATACGGATCATCACTGGTAATCGTTATTCTTAAAATACGCGTATCGGTAATAACCTCCACACTTACCATCGCTGCAAGATCTTCATAACTCATATCCAGGTCTAGATTCGATATAACCTTCCCAAGAACCGTACGGCTTGTAATCAGTTCCTGATAATCCTTTGTCAGCTGTGAACCTGATTGCAAATCCGAATAAGTAATCATATCACTACTCTGTTGGTTAAGCATGTAAACCTTCGTTGATGACTCATATGTCTTAGTCATTACAAACATACTTACAAATACAGCGATTAGTGCCATTGCCATTCCTGATAATATAATAATCAGCTTTTTTGACCAGAGTGTCATAATCAACTCTCTTAAATCAATTTCAATTTCATCTCTTTCCTGGTTCGTCTCCATCCTCTTCTCCTCAGTGTATCATCCAAAATTTTATAGCATTAAAATAGCATGCTTTTAATAAAAACGAAAAAATCTGGTTCTGTTTTCGGCAAAAAAACTATAATGATTTAGTATTTTTAATTATAAAGTTCAAAAGATATCGTAATGTGTCAGAAACTATTATATATGTTTTGGCTAGAATTAGCAAGGGCAAATTTTTACCATGCTTATTCAAAACAAGCATAACTACTCACAAGACCTATTTAAATAACTTTGAAATTATTTAAAATCGGAAAAAATCTGATGTACTGGAATATGGGCGGGAATTGTGATAAAATTTACATAATGTATTATTTCTCGATTGTGTGATAAAAAGTGAAGTGTGTTATCGGCAAAAAAAGGGGGGATAATTTTGCCCGACAATAACAATAAACAAGATCTAAGAATTATAAAAACGCGAAAAGCGATAACTGACGCAATGTCTAAATTGCTGGAAACCCAGAATTTCAAGCATATAACAGTGAGCGATTTATGTGAAGAGGCTTTGGTCAGCCGGGCTACTTTTTATGTGCATTTTGAGGATAAATATGCTTTGCTGCAATACTGGTTGACCGAATTAAAACTGAAGGTCATCATCAAAGATAATACTTACGAGCAGCTAGAAGCATCAATTAATAACCTTGTCCAAAACAACAAGAACGTGATTAAAAATTTAGTATATGAAGCGAATAGTGAAGTTTTAGATGTATTGCACGAGTATATAATTTCTTTTTTGGATATATCTTCAAAAAAGAATGAACAAGGAATAGTAAGTCCCAAGCACGTTGTTTTATCTAGCTTTTTCGCTGGGGGCATGGTCAATTACATCTTATGGCAGGTAAAAAACAAATTTCCCGCGGATACAACACCGATGAATATATATCTATTTGAAATTATTGAAAGACTTCGCGAATTAGATTAAAGCAAGCATTGTTGTCTAAAGCTTTACATAACAAGCAAAGGAGGGACGTCCCCATGCATGAATCACTCGATAAAATGAAAAAAATAAAAGCACTTATAAATAATGGCAAAGGAATACGATATACTTTAAGTGAAGTATATAAAATTCTCGGAAACCCAATTATAATACATGATAGGGATCATAATGCATTAGCGTGTCCTGAAGATATTGTCACCGATGATCCGATTTGGAGTTTCTTAATTACCGATAAATTGAAGTATGATAGGATTCACGGTAAGCTTTTAGACAAAGACGGTATTACCGTGGGCGCCGCGACCATAGTGGCATGCCATAAGCCGTTTGAGGACGACATATTGGAACTTCATGAAGCGGTGTGTGATGCTCTTTCCATAGAACTTTGCCAAGATAACTTTTATACCGACTATGGCCAAGCGTATTTAGAATCTCTGGTAAGTCGATTAATTGAGGGTGGCATTGAGGGGAACGAGTTTTATTATACCGCTCAGGTGGATAGTATTTATACGGATCTTGGAAACAACCTCTATTTAGCTGTTATGGATATTCCTAAGTGTACTACAGATACTCAGCTTGAATATTTTAGAGATTTATTTAAGCGGACGCAGCCGGCATATAAATACTTCATTTACACCCCTTATATCTTAATGATTGCCGGTACAAACGATAGTACATTCAATGTAAAAAAGGATTTACGCAAACTTAGCAAGATTTTTTCAGAGCATCATATACATGTCGGGGTAAGCGGCCGTTTTGAAAACCTGTTCAAATTACAAAGATACTATATCGAGGCCGTAGATGCGTTAAATGCTGGCTTGAAAAGTGGCAGCAGACAGCGAATTTTTTTACATGTCAATAATACCGACGCCTAAAAGCGGATACCTTGTGCGAAGTATCCGCTTATTTGTTAAATCTAAGCTTTCTTTTTAAATCTTGCGACGACCTTAAATAAGTCACCATCTATTTCTATATCCAGCCGGCCTCCCTGCAGTTCGATAAAGCTTTTGGCTATCGCCAGACCCAGCCCTGAGCCATCCGTGTTGCGGGCCAAATCACCGCGTATGAATCTTTCAGTCAGCTTATCTGGCGGGAAGTTCAGTTCCGATGCCGAAATGTTTTTGAACACGACTGCGGCCTCCTCGTCATTTTCTGTAAAGTCAATATAAACTCTTGTGCCTTTCAGGGCATATTTGATACAGTTTGTCAATAAATTTTCAAATATTCGATAGGTTTTCTGGCTGTCTAAGATTAGTATTACCTTTTGATCCGGTAAGTTTAAACGAAATTCCAGGTTTGCCTCTGCCACTTTATCTTCCGACTCATAATAGACCTGTTTAATCAGGTCGATTAAATCTACAGGTACCAGATTAAGGGTCACGTTTTTGCTGTCTGCCTTGCTGACCTCGAACAAGTCTTCGATCAAAGCTTTCAGCCGCATCGACTTATTGTCAATAGTTTCAATATAGCTGTTACGTTCTTCCTCTGTAATATCTTCATTCTTCAATAAGTTGACATAAGTTATAATAGCCGTCAGCGGTGTCTTTAAGTCATGAGACACATTGGTGATTAATTCAGTTCTCATATTTTGGCTGGCAACTTCCTTTTCTACCGCCTTTTTGAATCCTTTTTGGATTTTCTGAAGCTCTTTTTTAAAAGCATTAAAGAGTCCTAAATCTTCATCAATCGTCACATCCAAATCATCTTCCGCCATTGCATTCGTTACTTTCAGCAGCTTTTCATATTGCGTTTTAACCAATCCGGCATATTTTTTCAGCAGGAAGTAAAGTGCTATTGAGTAAATAACGACGCCAACAATGCCAAAAACCCACATCATACATAGGATTGTCAAGATAACAAAGTTGACAAATACTATTTTAAAAATCTGCTTATTCGTCTGCTCTTCTAAACCAATCTCTGCTAATGCCTGGAAAAAGGCTTTTATTTTCCGTTTTACCCATCTAAAGAATCGCCATGTCCAGCTTCTTTCCCTTAAATAATTTTTAAATCCCAAGGTCACAACTGCGTGTAACGATGCCGCTGCCAAATAACATAAGCTCAAGACTATCGTCCAAATAATGCCGTTGACGATGGTCGCCACAACCGCGGAGGCCGTCTGAGACGATATTAATGTTGACAATGAAGTTAAGAATACCCCGCCATTTGAATCGATAACCATCCCCAGCATACTATCGTATAAACTTAAAACACTGCTGATTAAGATAATAGCAATTTCTAAAGGTATCTTAAATAATTTTACATTACCCAGATGCAGCGGCTTTATCAACGGAAGTATAAAGGCACTTGCAGCAATTACCATTATAAGCACAATGTACCACAGAAGGAATCCTGATTCAGAATAAGATAAGTATACATTCCAATCATCAGCGCTTGTCAGCAGCGCAGAATCTTTGGGAATAGCGTAAACAATCGTTACATCGGAAGGCTGAGCAATCGCCGTCAATACTAACTCCCCATATGACTCTATTGCCAAAGGATTTTCCCGGTTAAATTGTTCCAAAGTGCTTACTGCACTATCCGATGAATCGCCATAATATCGGTCTGCCCTAAGCTTTCCCAGAGAATCATAGTTCATAACAATGACTGTTGCATAGTCTTCATTACTTTCTGCGATGTTACTTCCATTTATAAAGGATTTTAATGACGAATTCTCTGCATTCGTTATCATGAGTTTCCCCGATGAATCATACACTGAATATTCCAATGATTTGCGTGTATCTTCAAAAAAGATTTTCCAGGAATAAATTGTTTCATTAACATTGACCTCCAATTCCTGCCTTGAAGGCAATTCATATGCCACCTCATCCGGAGCATACTGGATTTCGCTTCCTACATAATCCGAAGCTAAAAATACATCTGAAGGACTGTATTTTTGCTCATCTTTAGCCTCTCTGGCTTCCATATAAAGCACAAAGCTTCCTCGCATAAGGGAGTCTAGCACCCCGTAGTTTATAAATCCCTGCTTTGGCATGTGCTCCGACTCGGCCGCCCGGTCTTCAAAGACCGGATACATCGCTACGGTTCCAATAGCCGGCAGCAGCACTGCCAATATCATGATGACAATTCCTATTTTATAATTTCTTTTCGATTTTATATCCAACGCCCCATACCACCTTTAAATATTTTGGATTTTTCGGATCAATTTCAATTTTTTCCCGGATATTCCGGACATGAACCATAATTGTCTCCGTATTGATCGCCCGCTCATTCCAAACTCTTTCATAAATTTCATCGGCCGAAAATACTCTTCCGGGATTTTTCATTAATAGCAGAAGAATTTTAAATTCAATGGGGGTCACTCTCACCGGACTTCCGTCAACAAAGACTTCCACCGTATCCTCGTTAATTTCCAGACCACCGATTATAAAGCTGTTCGTTTCTTCCTCCGACTTCGATTCAATCGCCTGTAAATATTTGGAATATCGCCTCAGTTGGGAATTGACACGGGCTAAAAGCTCCATGGGGGTAAACGGTTTAGTCACATAGTCATCCGCACCAATATTTAATCCCATAATCTTGTCTACCTCTTCTGACTTGGCCGAAAGCATAATCACCGGAAAATCATGATGCTGCCGCAGATTCATTGTCATTGTAATGCCATCCATGCGAGGCATCATAATATCCACAATCGCCAAATGAATCGTCTTGCTCTCAACCATTTCTAAGCCTTCGACACCGTTCGCCGCTTTATACACATGATAACCCTGGCTTATTAAGTACCTTTCAATACCATCCCTAATCTCTTTATCATCTTCTACTATTAAAATATTATATGTTTCCATCACAACTCATCCTTTAATGTTATTTTTATCTATCATAACATACCCTCCATTGACAATGTACAACACGGTTTTGAAAAGTTGAGCATCAAATGGATTGCAGGCCTGCTTTCCATATTCATTAATATACCCGGCAAAACAAAAATACACCTACAAAAAAATCCAAAGAATTTCTAAAGAAAGACTTCGGATAAATTCAAAATGTCTATCCGTTGGAGCTACTGTTAAGAAGCTCCAACGCGTTGGCATATATTAACTGATGGGTATAATCCTCCCCAAACTTCCGCTTAAGGTATTGCACACACTTCTTCATTTCGGGAGGCCGTTTGCTGATGTTATGGGCATCAGTTCCGATAAAATGTACGAGCTCATTCTTCAATAGCTTTTTAACCAGCCTTTTTGTTGGATAACCATTCTCACCGGTTACACTGGCCGCATTGACCTGTATATAAATCCCCATGTTAACAAGCTGTAAAACCCGGTCAAGCTCCTTATGAAGACTTGCGTATCTTTCCACATGGGCAATAATAGGGCTATATCCTTCCATCTGCAGGTGATAGAGTGCATTCTTAATGTAAGGATACTCCTTATCCGGTGAAAACTCCACCAATACAAAGTTCGAATCTGCCATCGTATGAACCGCTCCAAAATCCAGGGCTTTAACCGCCAAATCACTATAATACAGTTCATTTCCCAGATAAATATTAAATGTCTTGTCAATTTTATGTGCCATTTGATTCAAGCGTTCTATTGCCCGTTGTAAAGTGGCACCTGAAGGATTCCTGTGCCTGGTATGGTAGTGGGGCGTGGCGATGATTGTCCGAATTCCTTCATTATAAGCTATCTGCAGCATCTGATTAGACATCTTCCAGTCCTTTGCGCCATCATCTACAGAGGGTATAATATGGCTGTGAATATCAATCCAGCCGTTGTTCATGATTTACTCAACACCTTTCTGCTTAATTTACAAAACACATTTATTTTACCCTAATAAATGCGTTTTGTAAATAACCAGAATTGCCGATGTGGCTATTTCCTGCTATAATATTGATATTCACAGATTCAATGAAAGACAGGAGTTATAACGATGCATAAAATATTAATTATTGAAGATGATTTAACAATTGCCGAGACGTTGGCTAACCATTTAAAACAATGGGCTTTTGATACCCTTTATATAACGGACTTCCAAAATATTATGGCGTCTTTTATCAGGTTTGAACCTCAATTGGTTTTACTGGATATTTCCCTGCCTTTCTTCAACGGCTTCCACTGGTGTACGCAGATACGCCAGAATTCTAAAACACCCATTATTTTTATTTCTTCTGCCGGTGATAGCATGAATATTGTGATGGCCATGAATATGGGGGCTGATGATTTTATTGCTAAACCCTTTGATCTTTCAGTCATCACCGCCAAAATCCAGGCACTTATTCGACGAACCTACGATTTTCAGGGACAGGTTCATTTACTTCAGCATGAAGGCGCTATTTTAAACTTAAGTGATACAACACTGACCTATAAAGAAAGAAAAATCGAACTAACGAAGAATGAATTTAAAATCCTACACATATTGATGGAAAATACAGGGAAAGTCATATCCCGTGACGTCATCATGACAAGACTTTGGGAAGATGACAGCTTTATTGATGATAATACATTAACCGTTAACATGACAAGACTTCGAAAGAAGTTGGAAGAGACCGGACTTTATAACTTTATCGTAACTAAAAAGGGCTTAGGTTATATGGTGGCATAGATGAAAGATGGCTTTATTTATATATCAGGAAAATATATCAAAAAACATAGATGGAATATCGTTGCCCACCTCATCATCATCTTTATTTTTGCGGCAGTATTTTATGTGTCAAATCTGCCTGTTGTTGCTGTAGGGTATGCTGCGCTTCTATCATTTGTAGCAACGTTTATATTTATATTGCATGATTTTTATCTGCTTTATATGCGCCACAAAACACTATGGGAGCTGAGCCGGAAAGTTACCGTCAGTCTCGATGAGCTTCCCCCGGACAAAAATTTACCGGAAACGGATTATAACAATCTGATAACCCTTTTATATGATTATGCCTTTTCCCTGGCCTCAGCCGCTGATCTTAAGTATCAGGAAATGACGGACTACTATACCCTCTGGGCGCACCAAATCAAAACCCCTATCGCAGCCATGCGCATTTTACTGCAGACAGAAGATACCGTAGCGAATGCCCGATTATCTCAGGAACTTTTCAAAATAGAACGCTACACCGAAATGGTCTTGCAATATCTTCGTTTAGAAAGCATGTCATCAGATTTGGTTTTGCAATATTATCATTTATCGGATATTGTACACCATGCCGCTAAAAAATACGCATCTGTCTTTATCTATAACAAAATCAAACTTGATTTAAGAGATATAAACCGCCAAATCCTGACAGATGAAAAGTGGCTTACTTTCGTTATGGAACAATTGCTTTCCAACGCTTTAAAGTACACGCATACCGGAACTATTTCTATATATATGGACGTCGACAAACCACTGACCCTCATTATTGAAGATACCGGCATCGGTATCCGCACCGAAGACCTTCCCCGCATTTTTGACAGGGGTTTTACCGGCTATAATGGACGCATGGATGAAAAATCTACCGGACTGGGTCTTTATTTATGCAGTCGCATATTAAAACGTCTTTCCCACAAAATATATATAACATCTATCATCGACACCGGAACGAAGGTTCACATAGACCTTTACAGAGAAAATATTGATATTGAATAGGCATCTTACAAACTTGTAAGGTTAAAGTGAGAAATGTAAGCCAAACTTATGGAATGCCATTTCTCTTTCTATTATAATTGAGTCATTAAAAAGATTTGGAGGCAACAAATATGGCTTTATTGGAGGTTAATAATTTAAAGAAAACATATACCACACGTTTTGGCGGTAATCAGGTACAGGCATTAACCAATGTGAGTTTTTCTGTGGAAGAAGGGGAATATGTGGCAATTATGGGGGAATCCGGTTCAGGGAAAACAACTTTACTAAACATTCTCGCTTCTCTTGACAAACCTACAAGCGGTCAGGTTTTATTAAATGATAAAAACATAACCGAAATTAAGGAAAAGGAAATCTCCGCTTTCAGAAAAAAAAATCTAGGCTTCGTATTCCAAGACTTTAACTTGCTGGATACATTTTCGCTGCAGGATAATATCTTCCTTCCTTTGGTTTTATCCGGAAAATCTTTTGATGAAATGGATTCAAGGCTAAAGCCTATTGCGCAGAAATTAGAGATCAATGGTATTTTGAATAAATTTCCCTACGAAGTATCCGGTGGCGAAAAGCAGCGTGCCGCCGCCGCAAGAGCTTTAATAACCAAGCCAAAATTGGTGCTTGCCGATGAGCCTACCGGTTCATTGGATTCAAAGTCTTCCAGACAGCTGCTTCGCATTTTTTCTGATATTAATGCCGATGGACAGACCATCGTTATGGTTACTCACAGTACCCAGGCGGCCAGTCATGCCAAGCGAATCATGTTTATTAAAGACGGAGAAGTGTTCCATCAGTTATACAAAGGAAGCCTGACCAATGAGCAGATGTTCCAGAAAATATCTGATACATTGACGGTTCTGAGTACCGGAGGTGACATTTATGAGTAGAGGATTTTTCCCAAAGCTGGCTTTGACCAATATAAAGAAAAACGGGCAGAGTTATTTCCCATATGTACTTGCCTGCATTTGCACGATAATGATGTATTATATCATGCATTCCATCTCACAAAACAAAGGACTATTCAAATTATCCGGGTCTGAATATATCACTACGATACTAGGTATGGGAACGGTTATTGTCGCCATTTTTTCAGTTATTTTCCTGTTTTATACCAACAGCTTTTTAATCAAACGCCGGAAGAAAGAACTGGGTCTGTATAATATCCTGGGGTTAGAGAAAAAGCATATCGGTAAAATGATGTTTTATGAGATCTTTTTCATTGGCTTATTTAGTATAATGATTGGTTTGGCCGGAGGAATGCTTCTATATAAATTAATATTCATGCTTCTGCTTAAGATTTTAAACTTCCAGATTCCCTTGACCTTTTCAGTGCCTCTATCTTCTGTGATATCGACAGTTACACTATTTGGCGGCATCTTTATATTAAGCTTGCTTTTCAATCTGGGGCAGGTACATCTGGCAAGGCCGGTTGAGCTTTTAAAAGGCAGCAGCCACGGAGAAAAGGAACCAAAAATCAAATGGCTGATGGTCCTTATCGGTGTTGTTTTTTTAGGCGCAGGCTACGTGATTGCTCTAACGATTAAATCCCCCTTAGAAGCCCTAAGTACATTCTTCATTGCTGTCATATTAGTTATGATTGGCACATATGCCCTATTTACTGCCGGCAGTATCGCGCTCTTAAAAGCACTGAAAAAGAATAAGAAGTATTATTACAAGACTAGTCATTTTACATCGGTTTCCGGCATGATATACCGGATGAAGCAAAACGCAGTAGGCCTTGCTAATATCTGCATTCTCTGTACCGCCATATTGATTATGATTTCCACAACTGTGTCATTTTATGTCGGGCAGGAAAATGTACTGCGTACTCGTTTCCCCAGCGACATCATGATTCAATCCACTGCTTATGATGATGAAACTATTACTAAAATCGAGGCACTGGTTGAAGACTTTAAAAGCAATGAGGAGGTCTCTGTTTCCGATTTGCTTTCATATCGGCAAGCCACTCTCCTAACCCAAAGAGAATCTGATAATTTTTCAGCTCTCGAAAATACTGATGAAGCTTATGCCTTACTCCCTTCCAGTTCCCTATTAAATCTCATTCCTTTAGAAGATTTTAACCAAATGGAAGAAACCGTACTGAGACTTAATGAAGGCGAAGTATATGTTTATAATCCTGAAGGTGCTTATGAGCATGATACGATGACTATCAACGGAGAATCATTTAATGTAAATAATCTATATGAATCAGCCACCTTTAATGATGATTATATGACATCAATCGTCAAAGAAAGTTATTATATTATTGTTAAAGATATGGCAGCTTTAGAAAAGATATCTGTATCTGATATCAATCAGAGTTTTCCTATTTCCTATTATTTAAATTTTAATGTTGAGGGAAACACAGCTTCTATCATCGAATTGACAAAGACATTAAACGTCCGGTTGGCCGAGGAAGTACCTGATGCTTATTTAGAATCATTGGAATCAGCCAGAGAATCTTTCCTGTCTCTTTATGGCGGATTGCTATTTTTAGGGATATTCCTGGGCGTACTATTTATGCTTGCTACTACATTAATTATTTATTATAAACAGGTTTCTGAAGGCTATGAGGATAAGGAACGATTCGCAATCATGCAAAAAGTCGGCATGAGTCAACATGAAATCAAGAAAACTATCAAGAGCCAAATTGTAATGATTTTTTCATTGCCTTTGA
>Ga0153983_1000050_pt1 | contig 25700 bp, 21 predicted proteins | sample TSGA067MetaG_FD_104693 | JGI IMG/M metagenome (GOLD analysis project Ga0153983, IMG submission 104693) | Attine ant fungus gardens microbial communities from Georgia, USA - TSGA067 MetaG | ecosystem: Host-associated > Fungi > Mycelium > Unclassified | place: USA: Georgia, Alexander Wildlife... | reverse complement strand
TAAAGGGAGTATCATGATGAGATAGTGTAACTGCAAAAAAAGAGGTATTTAGCAGGATTTATTTGTGTGCGTCAAAATAATAGTTTTGTTTTTTGTTAGAAACTTGTTAAGTCAATAATATAAGTCTGACCACTCTTGTTCCTTGGTAAATTAATTGATTTCTTTAAATAAAGCTTTAACCGATGGATAGATTTTGATAAATTTCCTATACTTTTGTTCATATTTCCCGGCAATTTCTGGTGTGGGTTCCACTGTGTCAACAACCTTTACCAGCTTCTTTGCTGCATCCTCAACAGAATCAAATTCTCCACAGGCTACCGCCGCCAGCATAGCCGCACCAAGCGCCGGCCCTTCTTCTGATTCTATCACATCCACCTTAATATTCAGCACATTGGCAATTATCTTTTTCCAAAGGGGACTCTTTGCACCGCCACCGCATATTTTCGTCCGTTCAATCTTGATTCCCAATGATTTAGCGACTTCAAATGAATCACGTATGGCAAATGCAACACCTTCTAATACAGCTTGTGTCATATCTGCCCGCCTGGTGTCCATAGTCATACCAATAAAAGTTCCTCTGGCATCCGGATCATTATGAGGGGAGCGCTCTCCCATCAGATAGGGGAGGAAGTATGCATGATTCTCCCCAAGTTTAGTAATCTTTGATTGCTCCTTCGAATAATCCGTTGTCTCTATAATATCATCCAGCCACCATTTATTGCATGAGGCCGCACTAAGCATACACCCCATTAAATGGTAATGACCGTCCGCATGGGCAAAAGCGTGGATGGCATTATTTTTATCTACGCCAAATGTTTTACTGGATATAAATATCGTTCCTGATGTACCAAGAGATATATTGCACATACCTTCGCCGACAGTGCCGGTACCTACTGCCGCTGCCGCATTGTCACCGGCTCCTGCCACGATTTTTACGGTATCAGGCATTTGAAGCACTTTAGCAATCTCTGGCTTTAAACATCCCACGACATCATAGCTTTCATAGACAGTTGCCAGCTGTTCTTCTTTAATACTGCATATTTCCATCATTTCTTGGGACCAACACTTGTTTTTGACATCAAACAACAGCATCCCTGAGGCATCGGATACATCTGTACAATGATTGCCTGACAATTTATAAGCAATGTAATCTTTCGGAAGCATTATCCTTTTGATTCTTTTAAAATTCTCCGGCTCCTTATTTTTAATCCATAAAATCTTGGATGCCGTAAAGCCTGTAAAAGATATGTTAGCGGTATATTCAGATAATTTTTCTTTGCCTATAACATTATTCAAATAATCATTTTCTTCATAGGTCCGTCCATCATTCCACAAAATAGCCGGTCGAATAACCTGGTCATCTTCATCTAAAATAACCAAGCCGTGCATCTGCCCGCCAAAACTGATTCCGCCAATTTTCGTTCGATCGCAATCCGCTGTCAGCTCTTTAAGCCCTTCCATCGTCTGTGCGAACCAATCCTCCGGCCGCTGTTGGGACCAGCCTGGCTTTGGAAACTCGATAGGATATTCTCTGGAAACGATTTTCTTTATGGCACCGGTCGCATCCATCAGCAATAGTTTAACAGCACTGGTTCCTAAATCAATACCAATGTATAACATAAAAGCTCCTCTCTATCTGCTCTTATCAACGAGTTTCCATGATGTATTGATTTAAAATACTTTCAAGCATTTCCTGACGCCCGGAAGTGTTAGCCGACACACCATTTTTTAATGCATAGACTTCCAATTCTTTAAAACCAACTTTTCCATCGACAATATCTTTACCGATGCCTTCGTTATAACTTGCATAACGTTTGGTGATAAAATCTGTAAACACGCCATCTTCAATAAGTCTGGCCGCTACCTTTAGTCCTCTTGCAAAGGTATCCATTCCGGCAATATATGAATAAAATAAATCAGATGCTTCAAAAGAAGCACGTCGTACTTTTGAATCAAAGTTTAATCCACCTTTTGTAAATCCGCCGGACAAAAGGATTTCGTACATGGCCATGGTCGCATCGTAGATATTTGTCGGAAACTGATCCGTATCCCAACCCAGAAGCATATCACCCTGATTAGCATCAACACTTCCTAATACACCGTTAATTCTGGCCTGATTTAATTCATGCTGGAATGTATGCTGTGCCAATGTGGCATGGTTCGCTTCAATATTCATTTTAAAATATTCAAGCAAATCATATTTTCTTAAAAATGCCAGAACCGTGGCCGTATCAAAATCATATTGATGTTTTGTCGGTTCCTTTGGCTTAGGTTCGATGAGAAACTGACCGGTAAATCCGATTTCTTTGGCATAGTCGACAGCCATCTGTAATAAGCGGGCAAGATTATCTAATTCTAAACCGGTATCGGTATTAAGCAATGTCTCATAACCTTCGCGGCCACCCCAAAACACATAATTAACACCACCTAATTCTTTGGTAATTTCCATCACTTTTTTAATCTGCGCCGCAGTGTAGGCAAATACAGTTGCATTACAGGAGGTCCCGGCACCATGGACAAATTTATCATCACCAAAAGCATTGGTCGTTCCCCATAAACATTTTATACCTGTCCTTGCCATTTCTTCTTTAATGACGCCGACGATAACATCTAGTCTTTCATTGGTTTCCGCTAAAGTTTTGCCTCTGGGAGCAATATCCGCATCGTGGAAGCAAAAATAAGGAATCTGCATTTTCTCCATAAATTCAAAGGCAGCATGAACTCTCTCTATGGCTTTATCCATAACATCTTCCTTGTTATCCCATGGACGAAACATCGTTGCTCCGCCAAATGGATCATTTCCCATGAACGTAAATGTATGCCAATAAGACATAGCAAAACGAAGCTGTTCCTTCATTGGCTTTCCCATGACAACTTCATCCGGATTATAATATTTAAATGCCAGTGGTTTTTTACTTTCCGGACCTTCATAATTAATTTTCTCAATACCTTTAAAATACACCATCACATATTCCCCCTTTAAAAATCAATCATTTCCCCATGTAAAATAGTTTCATTTCATAATTAGTTTAATGATTAAACTAATATTCTATAATATAGAATTTACACCATCTTCCCTTCTTTGTCAAGAATAAGATTGTCATTTTTGGCGATTTTATGATAGAATAGAAAAAGTATAAACAATATTAGGGAGAAATGGAATGTCATTTTTAGGAAGTCAGGAACTCATTCGCGATATTAATAGTCATTTAGTCCTTCAAACAATTATCAATGAGGGACCGCTATCCCGTGCTGACCTTTCAAAGAATCTGGGTCTGACAAAAGCGACCATCTCCTCAATTGTCCAGAATTTGATGAATAATTCTCTGGTGGTGGAAATTGGAAGTTTAAATACGGATAAAGGCAGAAAACCCATTTTACTTGACTTTAATAATCAATGTGGTTTTATTCTTTCCATAGATTTAAGTGTTGATACGATGACCGCCCTGCTTACTGATTTAAGAGGGACTAATCGCGCATTGAAGCAATATGCTTATCCTTCAGACAGCGGCTCAGAGATTGTTCCAAATCTAATTAAAATTATTAAAGGTAGTATCGACTCCCTGCCCCTATCTGTTTATGGTGTCGTAGGAATTTGCATTGGGGTTCATGGGGTTGTTCATGATAATAAAGCTATTTTTACGCCTTATTATCAGCTTGCAAATTTGAATCTTGCCGATGAACTAGAACAATTTTTTAATATTCCCGTGTATCTAGAAAACGAAGCCAATTTATCGGCTCTGGGTGAAAAGAATTTCTATTATGATTCTTCTAACCTGATTAACATAAGCGTCCATTCAGGCGTAGGTCTGGGCATTATCATGGATAATCATTTATATACCGGCCAACATGGATATGCCGGCGAATTCGGGCATACAATTATAGTACCTGACGGAAAGCCCTGTCCCTGCGGAAATCACGGGTGCATCGAACAATATGCTTCGCAGCGAGCCATCGTTCATCTTTACCGGTATATTTCCGGGAATCACGGAGCCGCAGCCGATGATTTGATGAAAGCATATTCAGCCGATGATATCTATGCCAGGCAATCCATAGAAGCGTTTATAAAATACATGTCTATAGGTATTAATAATATTTTGACCACATTTAATCCCGATATCATCGTCATTAACAGCTTGTTCACAATGAATATTCCGGATATTATACCAAGACTTGAACATAATATTCATAACTATATGAATAAATACTGCACCATCGTACCGTCTATACTGCAGGATATGGCGATTTTATTAGGCGGCGTATATATTTGCTGTAAAAATTTTTTAAAGATAGATTATTTACAATTAAAGCGGGAGATACTGAATATTTAAAGACATCTTAATTAAACTTCACTTAATCTTTAATTTTTTTTAAATCTAATTTAAATAGAAGATGGTATAATTTCGTTACATAAAGCAACTGAATGTGGTGGAAACTATGACTATATTAGGATATAGTCTTGGCTTGACAACAATATTGACTTATATTACAAACTTCAATTGATATGAATACTGATGTTAGAGGGAAACATCTTTATCAATAGGGGTATTTATAGCAAATAGAGGAGAGATGTTATGAAAATTTTAATCACAACCGATGTTTATGATTCAATCATCAACGGCGTAGCGGTATCAATATCTAATTTAATCACTGGCTTAACTGCTCAGGGTCATGAGGTCAAAGTTCTGACGCTTTCAAAAGATATCAAGTCTCATAAGCAGGATAACATATATTACGTCAGCTCATTCCCCCTTAAAATTTATCCTGATGCACGTGCCACTTTTTCTTTTAATCACGAATTTATTAAGGAACTGGAAGCCTGGAAACCAGACATTATCCATTCACAATGTGAATTTTTCAGTTTCATGTTTGCCAAAAAGTTAGCTGTACATTTAAATATTCCTATTGCGCATACTTATCATACCCTTTATGAGTATTATACCCACTATTTCATTCCCAGTAAAAAGCTGGGGAAAAAGGTGGTATCCAAAGGAACAAGGCTTATTTGCAATCACGTGGACAGCGTCATCGCGCCAACTGAGAAAACGGCTTCCATATTAAGGTCTTATGATATTAATGTTCCTATCAGCACGATACCTACGGGAATATCATTAAAGCATTTGCAAAAGGAAGTTACTGCTTCAGAAATCCAAATTTTAAAATCCAGGTATAATATACCTGCCGATTCAACGGTATTGCTGACTATTGGACGTGTTGCAAAAGAGAAAAATATCGAAGAACTAATCGATTACATGACAAGACCCGAAATACAGCAAATGCCCTTTACTTTCGTCATTGTCGGCGACGGACCTAACAGAACAGCTCTGGAAAACAAGGTCAGTCAGCTTAATCTGGAATCATGTGTTAAGTTTACCGGGAAAATCCCACCAGAAGATATATATCGCTATTATCGAATAGGAGATATATTTATATCCGCTTCATCAAGTGAGACTCAAGGATTAACTTATATTGAAGCATTAGCTTGCGGGCTTCCGCTTGTATGTAAAAAAGATTCTTGTCTGGACGAAGTGTTATTTAATAATTATAATGGAATCCAATATGACACTCCTGATTCTTTTATCGAGGCAATCCTTAATATTCAGGCCAATGAGGTTTTGCGAAAAGCAATGTCAAATGCCTCTAAAATAATTGCCGAAGAATATTCTAACGAAGTTTTTGGTGAAAAAATCGCCAAATTATATCAAGAGACACTAGAAAAATATCATTCATCTCATTTTACAAAACAGACATCAAGCGATATTGCTTTGTAATCAACCGGAGGTTCGGATAAATGTATACAATTAATATGCTTTCAAAAGCAGATATGACAGAGGGTCACGGTGTTTTAAGCGCCTATAATGAACAGGTTGATTTAATAAACTCTTCTCTTTCAAAAGAGTTCACCGTGTATATAAACTCCCGGAAGCATTGCCATATTAATCATTATCACACAATCAATCCGGAATTTTTATTAAAACTACCTTTTGCAAAATTAAAAAAAACAAAGACCGTTGGTTATGTCCACTTTCTTCCTGAAACTTTAGAAAAAAGCATCCGTTTACCAAAGCCTATCAAGCTGATATTTTATCAATATGTCCTGTTTTTTTATCGTTCTATGAATCGACTTGTAACCGTTAACCCCTATTTTATTGATTTGCTCGTCAATAAATATAAGATACCACGTCATAAAATATCTTATATTCCCAATGTTGTATCAAAGAAGCGTTTTCACAGCATTTCTTCTGAAGAGAAGAAAACAGCCCAAAAATACTTTCATATACACAATGACAGATTCACCGTGTTATGTGTCGGACAGCTTCAGCACCGCAAAGGTGTCCTTGACTTCATAGAAACAGCCAAAAACATGCCGGAAATAGATTTTCTATGGGCAGGCGATTTTTCTTTCGGAAAAATTTCTGATGGATATGAACAAATCAAAAAGGCGGTAAAGACACACCCGAAAAATGTACGTTTCCTTGGACTTATAGACCATGAAGATATGAATCAACTATATAATAGTGTTCACATGATGTTTCTGCCTTCCTACGAAGAGCTTTTTCCCATGACTATCTTAGAATCAATGAAATGCGGTATGCCTATATTAGTCCGTGATTTACCCATTTATGATAACATATTATATCATTACCCACTACGTGGTAAAAGCAATCAAGAATTTATGCAGATAATCAGCCAACTTAGTACAGATATCGGCTTTTATAATGAGGCCGCCTGGCGATCCTGCACATGCAGTGACTTATATAGTGAAGAAAAGATAGCGAATTACTGGAAACATTATTATAATGCCGTTTTAGAAGATTCACCCTGGTCATTGACTTAATAGAGAATATGGGAATTGACATCTGCCAACTCCCATACCTATTATATTTCATTCAATTGTTGCTTTAACTTAACAAGTTCATCTCTTAATTTAGCCGCTAATTCAAAATTAAGTTCTGCTGCCGCCGAATGCATATTCTTAGTCATCTTATTGATAAGCGCGGTTAGTTCCTTTTTGCTCATAGATTCAGGATCTTTCTCCCATTCCTTATCGTCTCTCTCGGCTGCTTTTGATATGGCTATCAGATCTCTGACGGCCTTTTTAATCGTTTGCGGTGTGATTCCATGCTCTTCATTATAACGTTGCTGTATGGCACGCCTGCGGTTTGTCTCGCTAATGGCAACGTCCATTGAATCTGTTATCCTATCGGCATACATCAAAACATGTCCGCCTGTATTTCTCGCAGCACGGCCGGTTGTCTGAATTAAGGATGTCTGCGACCTTAAAAAACCTTCCTTATCAGCGTCTAAGATGGCAACCAGTGTTATCTCCGGAATGTCCAGGCCTTCCCTAAGCAGGTTAATCCCTACCAAAACGTCAAATACATCCATTCGCAAATCCCGAACGATTTCCAAACGCTCCAATGTATCAATATCCGAATGCAGATACTTAATCCTTATTCCAAGCTCTCTCATATAATCGGTCAAATCCTCGGCCATCCGTTTTGTAAGTGTCGTTATGAGAATCTTATTGCCCATTGCCACTTCTTTGTTAACCTCTCCTACCAGATCATCAATCTGACCTTTGACAGGACGCACTTCCACTTTAGGATCTAATAAGCCTGTCGGGCGGATAATCTGCTCTGCCCGGAGCATCTCATGCTCTTTTTCATAAACATTAGGCGTTGCCGAAACAAATAGTACCTGGTCAATCTTACTTTCAAACTCCTGAAAGTTAAGGGGACGGTTATCCTTAGCAGATGGCAGACGGAACCCATATTCCACCAAGGTTGTTTTTCTTGACTGGTCACCGGCATACATACCCCTGACCTGAGGAATGGTTATATGGGATTCATCTACGATAAGCAGAAATTCATCGGGGAAATAATCCAACAATGTATGGGGAGTTGCACCTGTCGGCAAGCCCGCCAGATGCCTTGAATAGTTTTCAATACCCGAACAAAATCCTGTTTCCCGCATCATTTCAATATCAAAATTCGTTCTTTCGGATATCCTCTGTGCTTCAAGCAGTTTTTCTTCACTCTTAAAGTAGTTTACCCTGTCCTCTAATTCAGCTTCAATAGTATAGATGGCCTCTTCCAGTTTCTCCGGTGCCACAACATAGTGGGAAGCGGGGAAGATTGCCATATGTTCCAAATAAGTTTTTATTTCACCTGTCAGAGGATCAAACTCTGAAATGCGTTCAATTTCATCACCAAAGAATTCGACCCTGACTGCCGTATCATCATAAACTGCCGGGAATATCTCTACTACGTCCCCGCGTACCCTGAATGTACCACGCTTAAAATCCATATCATTGCGGGTATATTGTATGTCCACAAGTTTTCTAAGAACTGCGTCACGATCTTTTTGCATACCCGGTCTAAGGGAAATAACCATCTCCTTATAATCAACAGGACTTCCCAGTCCATATATACAGGATACGGAAGCTATAATAATGACATCACTGCTTTCTGCCAATGCTGCTGTTGCCGAATGCCTTAACTTATCAATCTCTTCATTCACCGAAGAATCCTTTTCGATATAAGTATCTGATGAGGGCACATAAGCTTCCGGCTGGTAATAATCATAGTAGGAGACAAAGTATTCCACCCGATTATTAGGGAAAAATTCTTTGAACTCTCCATACAACTGCGCCGCAAGGGTCTTATTATGAGCCAGGACCAGTGTGGGCTTCTGCAGCTTTTGTATGATATTAGCCATTGTAAAGGTCTTGCCGGATCCAGTAACACCCAGTAACGTCTGAAATTGATTGCCTTCCTTAAATCCGCCGACAAGTTGTTCTATTGCTTCTGGCTGGTCACCAGTTGGTTGATATGGTGATACTAAGTTAAATTCATTCATGGTAAAAACCTCCGCTTGTAACTCAGAAAAGAGCTCTCTATAAGACTAAAATTGGGGTAAATGGATATTGCTAATTAACACTTACTAATACTCAATCCATTTTATCACAATAAGAATAAAAAGTACAGACAATGATGAACATTTGTTCTTATTTCTTATGCTGCTTTTTTAACATGTCCTCGGTTTAGCAACTAAATTTATCACTTGAGAAGCGCTCTGTTTTCTGATAAAATAAAGTTGTTGTAATTAATATAATTTCAGTATAAAGGCTGGTGATAGTAATGGCATTAAAAGACTTGTGGCCAGAATATAGTAAATATACTTACCTCAACAGAGACTGCCTACCTCCCGAACTTTTAAAAAAAGGTATTACAATGGAATTTAAAGCCGGAAGCACCCTTATTTATGCCGGTAATTATCCTGAGTATTCCTATTTTATTAAAAGCGGTACCGTTCAGGGCGTCAGACAATACATTGATGGTAATAATTATTACTATTTCACATTATGTGAGAAAGATGGTTCTGTCGGACTCCTGGAGTTATTCTCCAGAAGCACCGAATCTATTGCAACTATCATCGCAAAAACTGATGTAATAGCGACTCGTATTCCATCAGATGAAATCTATAAATATATCATGAATGATACTCTGCTTTTACGCAGATGTCTGCATACAATTGCTTTCAGTCTTTATCAAAGTTCCGGAAATAATGGCCTTTTATATTATAAACGCGGTCTTGATCGAGTAAAATATTTTTTAATTGAATATTATAAAAAAAATAGTAATCAGAATAATACCGTGATTTTAAGATCTGATTTTCAGTCAATCGCACATTCTATTGGTGTTAGTTCCCGTACTGTAGGAAGAAGTATGAAAGTATTAAAAGACAAAGAATTGGTAAGTATCCACCAAAAAAAGTATTCAATTAGCTTTATGCAATATAAACAAATACTGGCAGAATTTCAGATATAGACTGAAATCCTGCCAGTTTCTTATTGGCGTTTTCTGTATTCCCTAAGAGAAAATATAAATAATCCAATCAATGTGACACAATAAGGAATGGTTCCCACCAAATCAGCCGGCCACCCTAATACAGATACCGTATTGGAAAAGGCATCTGCCACACCAAACAATACTGATGTAACAGCAGTTCCTATTGCCGTTGTTCGCCCCATAGCTTCTGCCGCAATGGCAATCCAACCACGGCCGCTGACCATATCCCTGGAAAACCAGGACACATAACCCATGGACATAAATGCACCACCAAGTCCGGCCAGAGCACCACTGATGAGTAATGCAATCACTTTTATTTTTATAACGTTAATTCCAACGGATTCTGCTGCTGCCTGCTGCTCTCCTACAGCTCTCATTCGCAATCCTAAGGGGGTTCGTTTAATCATATAATAAACGGTAAATACAGAAATGATAGATAAGTATGTCAGAAAATTATGTCCGGAAACAATATCTCCTAATATGGGAATGTCCTGTATAAGCGGGATATTAATCTGGGGCAGAACCTTGCTGTTAAGCGAAACACTCGTTCCTTTATCACCTGCAATCAGATATAGGAAAAAGATTGTGCCTCCCGATGCCAGACTGTTAATGGCAATTCCTCCCAAGATAACATTGGTCCTATAATACAATGTGAAAAACGCCAGTATTCCTGCTGCTAACATTCCTGCTCCAATGGCGGCGACTAATCCAATCCACGCACTGGCTGATAAGTAGCTGACATACATTCCCACAAAAGCAGCAATCAACATAATCCCTTCCAATGCAATATTAGGCGTACCGGATAAATTAGCGACTACTGCACCCATAGAGGCAAATAAAATGGGTGTTGTTACACGCAATATTGAATAAAAAAAGTCGGTAGAAAAAATTATAGTCAATAACTTCTCCATTATTTCGCCTCCTTTTCAATCCATTTTTGTTTATATTTATGCAAAAAGCGCTCCGCAGAAATCAACAATATAATAACACATTGTAAAATAGATATCATCTCTGTCGGTATATCAGAGAAGCGATTAACAAGATCAGCACCGATACGTAAATATGCCACAAATAGGGCTGCTCCAACAACACCTATTGGATTATTTCCTGCCAGCATAGCAATCATGGCACCATCAAAACCATAACCTGGAAGGGCTGTCCATTCAAATCGTTTATGCATCCCTAAATTTTCTATGACACCGCCCATACCTGATAAAAATCCCGCCACAATATGGGCGAGTATAATTACTTTAACAATGTTAATTCCCGAAAATTCAGCAAACTCTTTGTTAATTCCCGTCATGCGTAGTTCATATCCCCATTTACTTTTATATAAGAAAATATAAACAACAATGACTGTACCAATAGCTATCAATAATCCGGTGTGAACTTTGGTTCCCGTTATTAATTTTGCTAACAGTGCGGTTTCTGCAAATTTAAATGAAACCAGTGAACTGACATTAGGATCACGCATCACATTATTAAGTATGTAACAGCCCACACCAAGCAGGATATTATTCAGCATCAACGATGTAACTAACTCACTTGCCCCGAATTTAGCTTTCAATATACCCGGTATAAGCATCACCGCCGCACCGGCTGTCCCACCCACCAAAATGGCAAATAGTGGATGAATGAACCCCGGAAGTGGCACCCAGATAGACACTAATGCACCAAGCGCCCCGCTCAAAAAGAAAATACCCTCTGCACCAAGGTTAAATAAAGAAGTCTGGAATAAAACTGCCATTGCCAGTCCCGAAAAAGTTAAAGGAATCGCTACCTCTACGATATTTCCCAGATATCTTAAGCTAGTAAACGGACCGATAATAAATGTTTTTATCGATTCTAGAGGATTTTCACTAACTAACAGGATAATAGTAAATGCCACTAAAGTAGCAATAATCATGGCTACAACGGTACGTAAAATGTTAAAAGATTTTTCCCTGCTCACTAGATAGCCCCCTTTATTGTTTTGCTGTCATGCCGTTCAACTCCCAACATACAAAGTCCCAGCCGAGCCTCACTAATGCCTGAAACTTCAGGATAATAAGCAACAATTTCACCTTCATATATGACAATAATGGCGTCGGAAAGCTTCATAACCTCATTTAAATCAGCCGAAATCAAAAGGATAGCACAGCCCTCATCTCGGAGCTTTAGCAGTTGCTTATGTATGATATGAGCTGCTCCTAAATCAACACCTCTGGTAGGCTGCTCAGCTATCAGAACCTTCGGCTGGGCATTACATTCCCTTGCGACAACAACCTTTTGCATATTCCCTCCGGACAGCATTCCTGTTTTATGCCCAGTGCCTGAACACTTGATTCCATAGCTCTGTATTTCTTCATTAGCAAAACGATTGCATTTTTTCCGGAGAAGCAAACCATGATTGCAATACTCTTTTTCATTATACTTATTGGAAATAATATTTTCCATAATCGTAGCATCTTTTGCAATTCCCTGTCTGAGCCGGTCTTCCGGAATATAGCCAAAGCTTGTATTACGTAATTGTTTCATATTTATTTTCTGTATGTCCTGCCCATTAATTATAATACTGCCGGATTGCATTTTTCTGCTTTTGGTCATTAATTCAATTAGTTCCACCTGACCATTTCCCTGGATGCCGGCAATCCCAAGAATCGTTCCCCCTTTAACGGTAAAGTTAACATCTTTAAGTATCGGTACATTTTCTTTATCATGATAATTAACATCTCTAACCTGAATTCGTGATTCTTGCAAATTTATATCTTGTTTTACAAGGTCCGTATCGATTTCAAATCCAACTATTTTTCTTGAAATTTCCTGTTCAGTTTTATCGACCGTTTTCCAGGTTCCTTCACATATTCCTCCACGCATAACCGTTACATGGTCTGAAATCCTTTTAACCTCTCTGATTTTATGTGAAATGAATATGATGGTATGCCCTTGTTCCTTTAAATAAATCAGCTCTTTAAACAACTGCTCTGTTTCTTGTGGTGCAAGAACAGCCGTGGGTTCATCTAATATTAATATTTTTGCACCACGAGCAAGAGCTTTCAAAATCTCTACTTTTTGTTTGATCCCCACAGGCAGCGTCCCGTAATTGCACTGGGATCAATTGAAAAATTATATTTTTCACTAAGCTCTTTTGTAAAAGCCGCTGCCTGTGATTCATTAATAGAAATTCCCCGTTTTGGCTCCATTCCAAGAATAATATTCTGGGCTACGGTAAATGATTCCACTAACATAAAATGTTGATGTACCATACCAATTCCATGACGAATAGCATCATTCGAAGATGACATCTGTAATTCTTTATCATCTAAATAAATTTTTCCGGAACTTTGCTTTTCCATACCAAATAGTATTTGCATCAATGTCGTCTTACCGGCACCATTTTCTCCTACAAGCGCATGAATTTCTCCTTCTCTTAAAGCAAAATCAACATTTTTATTCGCTACAATACCATTACTATATATTTTAGTAATATTCTCCATTCTCAAAATATAATTATCCACAATACAATCCTTTTCTAATATAGCCGAAACAGAATTCTGCCCCGGCTATATCCTGGGTTCAAGTCCATTTCACTTTGCTATGCTATGGGCGTACCGATTCTCTAATTCCATTGATTTCTTCTGTAGTCATCCCCTGAGTCTCGATAATTGCAATTTCTCCCGCTTTGATTTTCTCTTCCACTTCATCTATATAAGTCCTTTGCTCATCACTTAAGAGTTTTTCATAATATTTATTCTTAGCAATACCGACCGATCCGCTGGCAAGACCAAAGAATTCCCGGCTTCCATAGTTAACATCGTCATTCATAGCTCTGGACACCGCATCTACAGCCATATTCGAAATCATTTTTACTGCAGATGTAATAATGACTTCTGCCATCTCGGGAGAACTTTCTTCCAACGCCAATGCTTGGTCTGAGTCAACTCCAATAATATATTTTCCCTGCTCTTTCGCCGCATCTATAACACCAAGTCCGGATTGTCCGGCTGCCGCATAAATAACGGAGACTCCCGAATTAAATAATAATAACCCATTTTCTTTTCCTGCTGCTGTATCTGTAAAGCTCCCAACGTAAGAAGTACTGACTTTAATATCAGGATTAACATACTGAGCGCCATCAATATAGCCGATTAGAAACTCATTAATCCCAGGAATATCCATACCTCCTACAAATCCAATCTTATCTCCATTTAGCTCCTCAGCTTTTAATGCAGCAACAACACCTGCCAAATAAGACGTTTCATTATTACGAGTACTCATAACATAAATATTGTCAGTCATATTGTCAAGCTCCGTGTCAAGATTAATAAACAACTGATCCGGATATTCTTCTGCGGCCTCCAATAGTGCATCATCACAGTTACTGGAAATTGTCAGAATCAAATCATAATCCTGCTCACAAAGATCTACAAATGTGGGGTAATACTTCGTTGTATCCGTTCCCACTTCAACATAGTCGACATTAATCCCAAGCTCCTCCTTCAAAACGTCAATTGAAGCAAATGCTGCATCAAAGAATGATTTATCCCCCAAATTACCAGGAATCATCAAACAAACTGAATAGTCCGTAGCGTCTGCGGTACTCGAATCCTCACTTGCCTTTGCCGACTCTGTTGTTTCTGTTGCGTCATTTGAGTTACATCCCATCAGGGTTCCTGCCACCATTATAATGATAAGCATGTGTGCAATTAATTTTTTCATAGTAACCTCCTTAATATAGTTTAAATTGTTTCTATAAATAAACCAAATCAGACAGTAACAACATTTAATACCCCATTATGTCTGACCAGATTTTCTAGCTCTTCCATAAGCCTATCATCAGGCACTCGTGCATTCAAAAATTCACCCTTTACGCCCCATGTTCGAAACTTAATCAATTTATACCGTACCTCCGGCCAAGCTGAAATAATCTTGCTTACCGTGTCCACCGTTCTGTAATTATCAAGTAAATCAGGAACAATAACTGTACGGATTTCAAATAATTTGTGGATGGACAATAGATAATGTAAGTTTTCCATTACTACTTTACAACTTTGTCCCGTTAGCATCCGATGCTCCTGTTCATCGACGGATTTTATATCCAACATAACTTTATCTGTAGCATCAATAAGATGGGGTATCTGCCTGAAGTCTGTCTGTCCATTACTATCTACAAAAGTTGTTTTCCCCATATCGTGTATTTTATCAAATAATTCTGCAATGAAGTGATGATGTAATGTACATTCTCCACCAGATGCTGTAATTCCCTGTATAAATGGCAGGGGAGCTGTTATACTCTCTACAATCTCATTAGAAGTCATATATCGTATTTTAGGGCTACTATTATATGTACAAATCTTTATACAGGCATCACAGCCACAGCACAGCTCATGTTTCCATATGACCTTTCCGTCAATCACCTCCAATGCTTTTACAGGACAAATGCTAATACAATGTCCGCAGTCTATGCAGAAATTAATAGTTTCCGGATTATGACAATATTTACAGCAAAATTGGCAGCCTTGAAAAAATATGGCACTTCTGTTACCTGGTCCATCAACATAACTGAAAGGTATGATTTTTATAATCGGCGCTTTAAGCATACTTAAACCCTTGGACTTTTCTATCCAAACTCTTAAGTCCTTTTTTTGCTCCGCTGCCCACTACTGTCGAATTATTTAAAACAGCCCGGCCACTTTCCAATTTTTCAATATCGGAAAGTTTAACCAAATATCCGGTCACACGGATGACGTCAGAATCTGACGAGTAAAAAGAAATATAACGCATATTTATTTTAAAAGCTCCCTTGATAATATCCAACACCGCTTGCGGATTTTTTTTAGCTGTCGCATCAAAAGGATATAAATCACCATTGCCCGTAGCAAAGTGCTTTTGCAAACGCGCTGTTACGGCAAGATGTATTGGAAGTTCCGGTTCTTCACCCACAGGAATTCTTGTCGCTGGGGTAAGTCCAATATCTTCTGCAATACCCACTTGCCCGTGAAGATAAAAGCTGCCATGTTTTGGCTTATATTCTGTAACCATATCATGAATTTTATTGATAATATCCTCTGCTAATTGATTAGCAATTTCCGATGAGCCAAAACGTTCTTCCCGCTTCCGATCAGCCAAAACCGTATTAACACATTCAGCAAGACCGACGATACCAACCATACCGACAAATTTATCTTTCTCTATTAAACCCTCGTCATGTAAAAAAGAATTTTCAAAGTAACGGCAATCATCTACAATAAACTGTATGCGTTTATCCATCTGTTCACACTGAGCCATAACTGCCCGATGCAGCAAATCTCCCATCAGTACTTCCTTCGTTTCCGCCAGCTTACCCAATTCCATTAAATTCAGTCTTCCGAGGGTATAACCGCCACCGCCAATGGGAAGGACATTGTAGCAGCTTGCTACTGCATAACGGCTTCCCCAATCTTTCATATACATAGCGTCATTCACAAAGCTAGGCTTCGAGCAAACCAATCCTGCTTCTATTGCTTTAAGGGCAAAATCATCTGATGTATGTTCATTATAAATTAACGACATATTTGGCACCGGGCGCTGCATCTTCGCTGATAAATCCAATATTATTCGACCGACACGTGTATCATAAGGTCCTATATCACAATGTATAAATGCATCGGACATTGTTCTATCCACATGCTTTAAAAGCATAGCAACCGCTCTATAAGTTTCTTCCTCATCCTGATCATAAGGCGCAAGCAATCTGTCTAAATGACCGATATAAACCGGCAAGCCGCCAGAACCAGGCACATGATGATATAAAATCATAAGATTGGAAATCGCTTCCCATATATCCTTTGGAGGCTCTAGCATTAAAAATGGACTTCCATGTTTCATGAATTTATCGTAATCCGGTATTACATATCTGGGTCGGTAGGGTGCCTTACCCTCATCCATATCATAAACAACTTTTTGATTAACAAAATACCTGGCATCTTCACTTAGCTGTATAGGATCTATCACATCTTCAGCCGCTTTTGCCATAGCAATGAATCTTTGATTAAATGTTAATTCAGCATCTTTCACAATGCTTAATATGTCCTGCATAGATATCACTCCTTATTTTTTTGTCATATTGATTATAGATATTATATTTCAATTTGTTTCAATACAAAAGGACATCTGTCTACATCTTAAATGGTATATTTTGTAATTATCACAGGCAATGTTTCGTCAACTATGACTTTTGCCGCTTCATTAATCACCTTTTTCCGCTTCCCACTTAGAAAAAATTTATGAAAATAAAAATAGGATTAAGAAACCTAAATAACCGGTTTCTTAATCCTTAATTGAAGGTTTTCGTTACTCCTGTAACATCCCATTCATTTCCTCAATAGCCGCCTTAATTTGATTGTCTTCGTCGGCTTCGCTATCAAATTCAACTTCTATATTAGGCGTCACACCAAGTTCATGAATACTATTCCCATTTGGTGAGAAGTACTCAGAAGTTGTCACTTTAACTGCCGAACCATCTTGCAGCGGAATAATAACCTGAACGATGCCTTTGCCAAATGTGGTTGTTCCCATAATTGTCGCCCATTCATAATCTTGCAGGGCTGCAGCAAAAATCTCTGAAGCGCTTGCACTGTTTTCATTGACTAAGACAACCATGGGAATATCCAATACTTCTTCGTTGTCGGCAAACTTCTCGTCTTTATTGCCGTCTCTATCCAGAGTATATACCAGTAAACCTTCCGGAAGCAACCTATCCAACATATCACATACCGTTGTCAATAATCCGCCTGGATTGTCTCTGACATCAACAATGAGGCCCTGCATTCCCTGAGACTGCAAATCTTCAATGGCAAGATTAAACTGTTCTAAAGTTACTTCTTCAAATTGAACAACTTGAATATAACCTGTGTTATTTTCTTTCATTTCATATTCGACTGTCGGTGTCTCCACAATTCTTCTCTCCACAGTCATATCAATATATTTATTTTCAGACTGGCGGTATATCGTCAGTTCAACTGTCGTTCCTTCCTCTCCCTTGATTTTAGCAACAACTTCTGAAATATCCACACCGGTTACTTCTTCTCCCCCAACTTTATATAAAATATCATCTTTCCTTATACCGGCTTCATAACCCGGTCCATTCTCAAATGCCTTGACAACAGTAATAACACCGGTATTGACATTCTGGGAAACCATGACACCAATACCACTATAAGTACCCTGAGTCGATTCTAATACCGACTTATATTCTTCTGCCGTAAAATAAGTCGTATAAGGTTCATCCAAGCCGTTAATGTATCCGGCATAAATCCCTTCTATCTGTGCATCAATATCAACATCGTCTTGAAATAAATAGTATTCATCTATGATTTGCTCCAATGCCTTTAACTTTTTCAGTACTTCATCATATCGATCTTCCAGTTCATCAACTGACGACTCACCGACTAATGTTTCCTCTTCGTTCACTGCCGTACCATTTTCATTCGCAGAATTACATCCGGACATTAAAATACCCGTGATGATAAGTATACATATAAGCATCACCTTTAAGCCATTTTTTTTCATTTTCTAAGCCTCTACTTTCTTTTACCCAATTAGTATATGTCATGTTTTTTATCTATTATACATTTACTCTATAAATAGTTCAAGTGTGAAAACAAAATCGTTTTCACACTTGATTGATTATATCATTCATTATCATTTTAATCCTGAATTGACGGCTCTGTTGGCATTCAATCCAAGGGGAAAAGTATTTTTCACATTATGGACTCACATAATTTAATGGGCTCACATAGGAACCATTAACTTTTACAGAAAAATGTAAGTGATTGCCCGTAGATGATCCGGTGGTACCTACACCTGAAATTGTTTGTCCCTGTGACACAGTTTGTCCTGCTGAAACATATACTACTGAATTATGCATATAAACCGTACTAATCCCATTACCATGGCTTATGATTACATAGTTACCCATACTGGAATCATATGATGTAGCAATAACGGTACCGCTTGCCGCTGCCATAACCGGTGTCCCTGCCGGTGCCGGAATATCAATCCCTGAATGGAAATTCTGGGCTCCGGTTATTGGATGAACCCTGTACCCGAATGACGAGCTGATACTTGAATAACCTGACAATGGCCAAATCATCCCGGCGGATGATACTGTACCGCTAGAAGCTGCTGAGCTGGCAACAGTGCTCACTGAGCTGCTCGAACTGGTGCTTGCTGTACTCGTTGAGTTGCTAGAATTATCAGTACTTCCTGTACTCGCTGCCGCTGCATTTTGTGCCGCTTCTGCTTCTGAAGCTGCCTTCGCTGCTGCTTCTGCTTCTGCCGCTGCTGCTTCTGCCGCTGCAATTGCTGCATCAATCTCGGCTATTGCTGCTGACTCCGCTTCTATTGATGCTATCTTCTCCTCTAAGTCCTCTTCTGATGAATCAATAGAAGAGTTCACGGCTAACAGTTCTTCTTCTTTTGCATCCAAAACAACTTCTAGTTCGGACTGTTTTGCTTCCAATTCAACCTTTAGCGATTCAAGTTCTGCCAACTGTACTTCCAACTCAGCCTCATAATCAGCAATCAACTGTCTTGTTTCCTGAAGGCTTTGAAGTAGATTACTATCATAATCAGATATTTTTGAAATATACTCTGTACTATTTAGTAAATCAGAAATATCTTCAGCATTGAGAAGAATATCGAGATAACCCGTCTCACCGTTTTCATACATGACTTTGATACGCTTTTTTAAAGTTTCATACTGATGCTCTTCTTTTTCCTGGGCAGCAGCCAACTCTTCCCTTGTCGTTTCAAGGTCACCTTCTGTTGCTGCTATTTCTTCATTTTTAGTATTTATTTGTGTTTGGATATCATTCAACTTGACATCTAAGTCAGCTATGTAGCTTTCAGTATCTGACTTGTTGGCTTTCAGTTCATTGATTTTAGCCTGCAGTGCCTCTTTCTCTGATTCCAGATTCTTGACATTTTCTTCTCTTTCCTGCTTTTCCTGCTTATCTGCTGTCGTGGCATAAACCGGAAGTGTCATACTGAAAATAAGGACTAAGACAATAAATACTCGGCTGTTTCTTAATAATTTCTTTAGCATAATATCTCCTTCTTTTTGTTTTGGTCTCATATTGACCAACATTATACTCTCACATGTTTACGCAACGTCCCATAACTACCAATGAGACCAATACCCAATCCTATCCCTAGCGAGACAGGTATTAATATTCTAAATATAACATTGACATCAGTAAATGTAAGCAGGTTATTTAAAATAGAAAACTCGGTTAAAACAAATTCGACAACTCTGTTATATAAAAATCTAAGAATAAGTACCGGTATTGCAGAACCCACAAGACCTATAATAATGCCTTCCACTAAAAACGGACCCCTTACAAAAATATCTGTTGCTCCAATATACTTCATGATTGCTATTTCTTCCTTTCTAACAGTAATACCAATCATTACGGTATTACTAATCAAGAAAATAGCAACTGCTACCAGTATAATAATAATTCCCAATGAAATGTAGCTCAGTAGTCGGCTGAAGTTGGTAAAACTATCAGCTATTGCATCTGAAGCATTCACCTCTCTGACTTCTTCTAGGCTATTAAGATACTCAACCAACTCCGATTGTTTCGAAGAATCATTCAGCTTAATGGAAAGGTTCTCTGCACCTTCCAACGGATTATCTTCATCTAAACCTGATAAAATCCCTTCATCACCATCTTTAAAATAGCCCTCTTTAAATTCTTGCCATGCCTCTTCCGCCGATATGTATGTAACACTTTCAACTTCTTCACGAAGTGCAATCACCTCTTTCAATTCCAATATCTCTTCTTCTGTGACTTCCTCCTGAAAGAATGCTGTGACCCCTATATTCGTTTCTATTGATTTAACTATATCCTGAAAATTGATTGCAATACAGTAGAAAACACCAAATAGAAACAAGCATGCGGTAATGGTTCCTATTGATGCCAATGAAAATGTCCGGTTGCGGTAAATATTTTTCAAGCCCTGCTTTAAGCAATAAAAAAATGTACTAATTCTCATAGGTATATCCACCTTTTGACTCATCGCTGACAATAACACCATTACTCATTGATACAACTCTTTTTTGCATCTTCTCAACGATCTCTTTATTATGCGTAACAACAACAACTGTTGTTCCTCTTAAATTGATTTCCTCTAAAAGCTTCATTAGTTCCCATGCATTCTTCGGATCAAGATTACCTGTGGGTTCATCTGCCAGTAAAACAGGCGGGTTATTGGCCAACGCTCTGGCAAGAGCTACTCTCTGCTGTTCTCCTCCTGAGAGTTCTTTAGGATAAGAGGAAGCTTTATCAGCAAGTCCCACTAATGCGAGCAGCTGGGGAACCGTCTCTTTAATTGTTTTTGAGGACTTCCCGACGACTCGTTGGGCAAAGGCTATATTCTCATATACCGTCCGGTCTTTGAGTAACCTGAAATCCTGAAAAACAACACCAATTCCTCTTCTCATTCTAGGAATCTTACGCCTTCTTAAACGGCTCAGATTCTTATTATTCATATAAATCGCACCCGATGTAGGTTCTAGTTCCTTTAGTAACAGCTTAAATAACGTTGTCTTGCCTGAACCACTGCTGCCCACGACAAATACAAATTCTCCCTTTACTATTTTCAAACTGATTCCATTTAATGCAGATACACCAGTAGAATATGTTTTATAAACATTATCTAAAGCTATCATGCTGCACCTCCTTTAGTATTCAAACGTCTCCATATACTTCATATATTTAACAACCATAAGTGCTATTTTAAATGTAATCGCATCTTCAAAAACTCTTAAGTCCAAACCGGTACCTTTCTGTAGCTTATCTAACCTGTAGACCAAAGTGTTTCTGTGAATATACAATTGCCTTGAAGTCTCAGAAACATTCAAACTGTTTTCAAAAAATTTATTAATCGTCGCAAGCGTTTCTTCATCAAAATCATCCGGCGACTTGCCTTCGAAAATTTCTTTAATAAACATCTTGCACAAAGGTATCGGAAGCTGATAAATCAAACGGCCAATGCCTAAATTACTATATGCAACAACACTTCTTTCACTATAAAATATCTTTCCTACATCTAAAGCCATCTTTGCTTCTTTATAAGAGCGTGATACATCTTTAATCTCATCTACAATAGTTCCCAGAGCAATCTTAACTTCCGGCATACCTTCGCCGGTCAGCATGTCTTTGATGGCACTTGCCGACTTACATAACACTTCATAAGTCTCATTCTCTAAAATTTCTTTGACAATAATAATACTCTTCTCATCGACTGCAGTAATAAAATCTTTTGATCTTCCCGCATATAATGATCTTACTATTTCTAAGGTGTTTGTATCTTTGTCACTATTTGTTTCAATGATAAATACTATCCTGCGGACATCTGTTTCTATATGTAATTTTTTAGAGCGATTATATATATCAACTAGCAACAAATTATCCAATAGCAAGTTTTTTATAAAATTGTCTTTATCAAATCTCTCTTTGTAAGCCACAAGAAGGTTCTGTGTTTGAAATGAGGCAATCTTTCCTACCATGTATACATCATCACTGTCGCCCCTGGCAAGGATGATAAACTCCAATTGATGTTCATCGAATACTTTAAAAAATTGATACCCTTGCAGCACTTGACTGTCTGCAGGTGAATTCACAAAATCTAAAACGGCTCCGCCATATTCCTCGGCTCCATTAAATGTTGAAACCAACGTTTTCCCATCTGTGTCCATCACGCATAAATCTACTCTTGTGATTGCTTTTAAACCTTCCATTGTATTTTGAAGAATCTGATTTGATATCATTAAGCGCACTCCCCTATCATTATATTTTGCATAGTATTCAGCCTGTTCTTATTTTAATGCAAAAATGACAAAAAGGGAAGAGGAAAATATAGCTTTTTTAATAATTCCCGATTAATTTATTACATTTTTATTACATTATGATTGCGTTTCTGTGATTTGTCAAGACCTTATGAGATATTTCTTGAGTTTTTTCTAAAAGATTTTATAGAATCTAAATATTTCAGGAAATAATTGATAGAAATGGATGAAGCGTATAGGATTTTCTGACCAGTTATGTTATAATCACCATTATTATATCATAAATCAATAGCTTCGTAAAGCTAGAAAAGATTATTTGTTAGAAGGGATTATATGAAAAAAACAGTATTTATTACCGGTGCTTCTAGAGGAATTGGAAGGGCCACTGCCTTAAAATTTGCAAAAGGGAATTATAATGTCGTGATTAATTGTCTCAAGAATAGAAAAATGCTTGATGAAGTCAGAAGAGAAATTGAATCATATGGCACTTCTTGTCTGGCTTTACCCGGAAATGTTGGGGATTATAAACAGGCAAAAGAAATCTTTAGAGAAATCAAAAGAAACTTCACCGGTATTGATCTTCTTATTAATAATGCAGGCATATCACATATCGGACTGCTTGGCGACATGGATATCATTAGGTGGAATGAAGTTATAGAAGCGAATCTCACTTCGGTTTTTAACTGCAGCAAGCTGGCTATCCCATATATGATTCAGCAAGGAGAAGGGAAAATCATTAATATTTCTTCAGTCTGGGGAATAGTTGGTGCATCTTGCGAAGTTGCCTATTCTGCTTCTAAAGGTGGAATGAATGCATTTACAAAAGCGCTGGCAAAAGAACTGGCTCCCAGTAATATTCAGGTTAATGCTGTGGCCTGCGGCATTGTGGATACGGATATGAATCAACAGCTGACCACCGAAGAACGAATAGAATTGATGGATAAAATTCCCGCAGGGCATTTTGCCTCTGTCCAAGAATCGGCTGATTTTATTTATATGCTGACAGCAAGTAACCACTATTTGACAGGGCAGGTTATTCAATTTGATGGGGGTTGGATATGAAACCGAAGGATACCAACTTTTAGGTATCCTTCTTAAATGATTTTGCTGTTTTTATAGTCGCCGGTTAATCTACAGGAAATTGGGGATTGAAATATAGGACGTCCGTGTTATCTGCGAACCTGAGAATAACCTCACCTCCACTGCGTTACGGTTCGGTCATTTCAGGTTCCTATGAACATAAAAATAATCAGAAGGCGCTGAATGCAAGCATTCGATGCCTTCTGATTATTTTTATGTTCGCAGATAACACTATCTTTTTGAAAATTGCGGTGCCCTTCTTGCTGCTTTGAGGCCGTATTTTTTTCTTTCTTTCATTCTTGGATCTCTTGTTAAATAGCCTGCTTTTTTCAAAGTAGGTCTGTAGTCGGCATCTGCTTTTAATAATGCTCTTGAAATTCCGTGTCTGATGGCACCTGCTTGTCCTGTGAATCCGCCGCCGTGTACGTTTACAGATACGTCAAATTTGTCAAGGGTTTCTGTGGCAGCCAATGGCTGTCTAACGATAACTTTAAGGGTTTCCAGACCAAAGAAGTCATCAATTGTTCTTTTGTTTATTGTAATATTACCTGTACCAGGCATGATATATACTCTCGCAATACTTTTCTTTCTTCTTCCGGTTCCATAATATTTTACTGAAGCCAATGTTATTCTCTCCTTCCAAATGTTCTAAATTAGTATTTAATTTCCAATACTTCTGGTTTTTGAGCTGCATGTTCATGTTCCGGACCGGCATATACATGTACTTTCTTTAACATCTGTCTGCCAAGAGGTCCTTTTGGAAGCATCCCTTTAACTGCAAGGTAAATAACATCTTCCGGTTTTTTTGCAAGTTTTTCTTTTAAAGTTGTCTCTCTCATACCACCTACATAGTCTGAATGATTATAGTAGATTTTCTGTTCAAGCTTTTTACCTGTAACTTTAATCTTGTCTGCATTGACAACGATAACATAATCACCGGTATCAATATGAGGTGTAAATGTAGGTTTGTGTTTTCCTCTTAAAATTTTAGCAATTTCAGATGATAAACGACCTAATGTATGTCCTGTAGCGTCAACGACGTACCATTTTCTTTCAATTGTTGATGGACTTGCCACATAACTTTTCATGGTGTTTCCTCCTAAATGAATAATTAAATATTGACTTTTCTTAGGTTTATATATTGTAAAATACCATTTCCGGGGCATTGGTAATAGTATTTTTAAACATACCGTCACAATTAAACATTATATGGGATTAAAAGCGGCATGTCAAGTGGATTTCTCAAATTCTGTTAGATTTCTTTTTTGTTTTTTGGTGTCAAAATACCGCAGGGTCTGCCAACAGGCAGAACGACCCTGCCTACGTGGGCATTGACTACAGCCGCACCACCGCCGTAAAAAGAGCATATTGCAATCCCCATTTCTGCAAAGGCGGCTATATTATGAAATACTTGCTCAATGCCATGACTCGTTGTAAGGGTGGAAACAGCTAATCCCAAAAACAGCACATCAATCAAGATGAAGATGGTAAGCAGTACCTTATGGGTCTCCAAAGCTCCTATCGTCAAGAAAATAGTGATCACTAAATACCCTATAAATGCAAAACCCATCTCTGATGTATCTGCCGCAGACTGCAGAGTGCTTCCCAGTGCCCCCATATTAATCATCCACGAGAGAGCCATTCCAAGCCAGAAAAAACCGTACAGACAAAAAGCAGTACCTCCAAATACATTGTTTCTCTTAAAATCTATAATTCCGGCCACTAATTGGGCCAGTGCCCCAAGAAAAACAGCCCAGGGAATTACCAGGGACAAACCACTTGTGAGTCCCAGCTTTTGGCTGGAAGCTACTAATGTTACCATCGCCAGACCAAAAAGCCCTAAAGCTGACGGGTCTGCTATTGTTACTTTGATTTCTTTTGTATCTTTTTTTTCCATTTTTATAATCCGCCTTTCTGCGAAAGGCACCGATGGGTCATGAAACATTTCAAAC